>Ga0102831_1000006_pt1 | contig 113423 bp, 95 predicted proteins | sample ColrivemetaGS747_FD_84508 | JGI IMG/M metagenome (GOLD analysis project Ga0102831, IMG submission 84508) | Estuarine microbial communities from the Columbia River estuary - Freshwater metaG S.747 | ecosystem: Environmental > Aquatic > Marine > Intertidal zone > Estuary | place: USA: Columbia...
CTTTGTTCAGCCGGTCAAAGACCGAATGAAACTCAATAAGGCGCTGCATTTCTTCCATGGTCAAATAAGGCCGGTCAACCTCCTTCAAAGACAAACTAATGCCATTAAATGGGTCTTTCACCAACCATCCGCTGCGAATACTGATGCTTGTTATCGTTTTGAGGTTCTGTAAAAACTTTGTTGCTGTATTGTAGCTACAACCTTTTTCAGTTTTCAGGTAAATACCATACTGCTGGATCATTTGATAGTCCACCGCTTTGATGGAAACATCCTCAACATGGTAGTGCTTCTGTAAAAACGCTTGAAAGTGATTCTTTGCCGTATTGTACTTTTGATACGTGGCGTAAGAATTCTCCTTTCCGATTAATTTTTTCAGGTTAGACACGTGTCCTTCCCAAATGTCGATGATCTGTCTTGTTTTGGCAGTGTTTACCCCAAGGATTGCATCCCTGAGCATCTGCGGAGTCACATCATCGGTGTAGGATAAAAGCTCATTGAACTTTTTGTGCGCTTTTAAACGAACCGCTTCCAGGTAATTATTGAAAGCGCGCGCTTCTTCCGTGCGTCCTTTCATTACATAGCGGGCCGGGTCCCAATCTTCAGGTTTAATAAACCTATGTACTTGGAGAGCAACTCGATCTCCATTAATGTTGATGCGTAGCATCACGGGACATTCCCCGTTTTTTCTTTCTCTTGTTCGGTTGATGTAAAATGTCAACCCAAACGATGTTCTTGACGACATGGCGTAAGTATTAATTGCGCCCCCATTTTGATGACAAAACTACAATAACTACACCTTACAAAACAAATTTAAAACACTGTTTTTCAGTACTATTATGTACCAAAATGTACTCACACCCGTTACCACTTTTTCGATTTTCAAAAGTGGTCACCAGATTGCAACCCAGTTGGGGTACAAAATGGTACATTTCAGGACAATAAAGAACAAAAAAAAAGCGTGTAAACTCAGTGTTTACACGCTTTGGTACATTTTGGTATTGTTACCTGGCGGAGAGTGAGGGATTCGAACCCCCGGAACCTCTCGGTTCAACGGTTTTCAAGACCGCCGCAATCGACCACTCTGCCAACTCTCCGGGGCAAAAGTAGTAAAACTTCGGGTTACTGCAAGGGGTTTTTAAACTTTAAATGAAGATTTTTTTATTTTGATTTCATCTTCCAGGCTTCATCCATTCCAATTCCCTTGAATATGAATGGTTTGTATTTTTCAATGCGGGCAATTTTTGTGGACGATTGTTTGGCCTCAGCAAAATGCCTCACATAATTCTTTTGGCGGCCGGGCGTCAAAGATTCAAAAGCTTGTTTAAATGAAGCATCTTGAGCAAAAGCAGCTAATAATTCTTCGGGTAAAATCAAGGTCTCGGCTGGCTTTGGAGTTACTTTTAATCCAGCTTTTTCAATTTCTAAGGCCTCAAACAAGTAGGCCCGAATGAGTTCTTGCTTTTCAATGATTTCATTTAATTCGCTAAATCGCAGCAGTCTTGATGCGTGTGTATTTTCTGTTTGCTGCACCAGAATACCTTCGGCATCCGAGAGCAGGGCCCCCTTAAAGAAGGTAAATCCAAAAAAGTCCTTGAAACTATGCAGTATCACCACGTTTTTATTTTGGTAGCTGTAGCATGGGGAGCCCCATTTCATGTTTTCTTCATCAAATACTTCAAGAGCTATTTGTCTGAGTAGCTGAATTTGTGATTGATGGCGTCTTACCGAACAGGCGTCTGTGGCAAATTTACTGCAGCGGCCGCAACCGTCAGCCAAAAAAACATCTATGGTTTGAGTCATTTTCATAGATCAAAATTACAATTAAAGTGTGCTCTTGCAAAGCCTTGCTTATATTTGCATCATGAAATTAAAACAGCCACCCCTAGATCAACTCAACGCACTAAATTCGGGCACACTCATGGAAGCGCTCAAAATAGAGTACATTGAAATTGGAGATGATTTTGTGGTTGCTAGCATGCCAGTGTGCCAAAGTACTAAACAACCCCTAGGGCTCTTGCACGGTGGGGCTAGCGCCGCATTGATGGAAACTGTGGGTTCCTTGGGGTCGGCCTTACTTATTGATCCTCTCACCCACTATGCCGTTGGTCTAGACATCTCTGCAAATCATGTAGGTGCCATCAAAGAAGGGTATGTACATGCCAAAGCAAAGATTATTCATGCAGGCCGCACCACCCATTTGTGGAACATCGAAGTGCGAGAAGCATCGAGCCAACGCTTAATTTGCCACGGCAAACATACGGTCATGGTATTGCCTAAAGTTGATTAATTATGCTGCGCTACCGGTTTCCTGGAGAAAATTTAATATGCCTTGATGGTGATTTTGTTATTTCAGAAAACACTGATAATCAAAAATTTACAATTTGTAACTTTGATCAAAGCATTAAATACTATTGGCAAGAAGAATCCAAAGAGAATTCCGTTGAAGCAAGCCATCCGTTCTGCATTGATAAAGCAAGCTACCTAAAATTGGCCGACCAACTTATCGCCGACCTCAATCGAGGGATTGCCGATAAGATTGTATTCTCAAGAATAAGAAGATCTGATGACCAGGTTGTTGACCCCATAGAACTCTTTGAAAAATTGCTCGATAAATATCCAAATGCCTTGGTGTATTATTTTGATAATACCTCTATTGGTACTTGGATAGGTGCGAGCCCTGAAGTGCTGTTAGAACGCACTTCAGAGGGGTTTAAAACTATGGCTTTGGCAGGAACAAAATTAGTTTCAGAAGCTCGTGACTTTACTTTTAAAGAATACAACGAGCATGCCATGGTTGCTGAGTTTATAGAAGGTCAGCTTAGGCAAATCCCTAATTCCAATTTAATTTCATCAGAGATCCAAAACTTGCAACTAGGCCCAGTAATACATTTGATGCAAGAATTTCAATGGCAAATGCCAAATTACGTATTGCCCTTGCTCATCAAACACCTCCACCCTACGCCTGCTGTGGCTGGGCTGCCAAAAAGAGTGGCCAAAGATTACATTACAGCTATTGAAAGCCACGAGCGCGGCATTTATACTGGTGTGATTGGTCGCAGCACAATTGGGCATGAAAAATTATACGTGAATTTGCGCTGTGGCCAAATTATTGAGGGCTTTTTATACTGCTATGTCGGTGGAGGTTTTACCCCCGATTCTATTGCCCAAGACGAATGGCAAGAGAGTGAAAATAAAAGTCAAACATTGCTCGGACTCCTATGAATTGACGTAAATTTGCAGCATGCTAAGCTCCGATAAACAACTTGTGCAATTTGTAGTGTCCGCAATGGTGCATTATCAGATCACTAAGGTAGTTATCTCTCCAGGATCTAGGAATTCAGCATTTGCTATTGCCTTTGACGGACACCCTCAAATCGAAACATTGGTAGTGCACGATGAGCGTTGCGCAGCTTTTATTGCCTTGGGATGGGCACAACAAAGCGCAGCGCCTGTGGCTCTTTGCTGCACTTCTGGGTCGGCCTGTTTGAATTATTACCCTGCCATTGCTGAAGCTTATTACAGAAACATTCCTTTATTGGCCCTTACTGCTGACCGCCCTGCAAAATGGATCAACCAAGGCGATGGGCAAACCATAGTTCAGCAAGACGTTTTTAAAAACCATGTGCATGCCTACTTGGAGTTTGATGAAGATCATTTTGTTCCAAACCATGACCACACGCACAATGTAAGTACTTTTTTGAAGCATCTACATTCAGATTGGAAAGGACCTATACATTTAAATGTAGGCCTCAATGAGCCGCTTTATAACCTGGCAGAATTTTCTAGTTTTTCGTTTCCATCGATAGATTCAAAATCAATTCAAAATCAAAGGATAGATTTTAAACAAATTGAAGGTCAAAAAATAATGATCCTCATTGGTCAGATGGATCATCATGCCTTGTTGGAGCAGATTTTAGGAAGAATTGCAGACCATAGCAATGTTGTAGTTTTGGTTGAAAACACCTCTAATTTGAGACATCCGCTTTTCAATCATTGTATTGACCGCAGCTTAAATTTAATTGATGCATCAAATAGCGAGTATCATCCCCAAGTTTTAATTTCTTTGGGAGGTGCCGTGGTCTCGAAGCGCATCAAAGCCTTTTTAAGACAAGTAAAATTAAACTTTCATTGGCGCGTTGCAGCGGATTTCCCTCAAATGAATACCTACGGGCTGCTCAGCGCCTGTTATTCAATGAACCCCGTTGATTTTTTCAAACAATTAGATGACGCTCAAATTTGCTTAAATACACATAATTTTCAGGGCAAATGGAAGGCCTTGGATTACCAGGCCAAAGATCAGCAAGCGCAATTTAAAACCGATCAAAATCACCTCACTGACTATGATGTATTTGAGAGTTTGAATCATTTAATTTCAACAACGTGCAACCTGCATTTAGCGAATAGTTCAGTGGTGCGCTATGCACAATTATTTGACCCCCATCCAAACATTAGCTACCATAGCAATAGAGGAACAAGTGGCATTGACGGTACTGTTTCTACAGCCGTGGGGGCAGCACTTGCCTCCCCTGAGCAAAATCATATTTTAATCTGCGGCGATACCTCCTTTATATACGATAGCAACGCCCTTTGGACTACACCTTTTCCCAAAAATCTCAAAATCATTGTCATAGACAACCAAGGCGGGGGTATTTTTCAAATTATTGCTGGCCCTTCCACATCTCCTTTAAGAGAAAAGTATTTTGAAGCCACCCATACTAAATCACCAGGGAAAATAGCCCAAGGGTTTGGTTTTGAAGTGCTTTATTGTTCTGAGAAGATAAAATTGGAGAAAACACTACAATCATTCTTAGCTGATGAACAAATTCAAATAATGGAAATCAGCACCGCTAAAGACAAAAACGCCTCTACTTTACAAGACTTTTTTAACTTTATTAAAACACACTAATGTCATTACTGAACGACTATTTCGCTATTTTGAGCACCTCAGTTGGTTTGGGATATTTATTTATCCTGACGCTGCTTGAAATCGTTTTAGGAATCGATAACATTATTTTTATTTCGATTATTACGAGCAACCTCCCGAAAAACAAACAACGCAGTGCACGCCTCATTGGTCTGAGTTTGGCCTTAGGAATTCGAATTGTCATGCTCAGTTTGGTATCTATGATCATGAGTCTTGATAGAACCCCTTTATTTGAATTATTCAATTATTCTTTCACTGCTCATAGCTTGGTACTCATTATCGGAGGTCTGTTTTTAATTTATAAATCTGTTGGTGAAATGCATCAGAGTGTAAAAGGGAATCATCAGCAGTCCAAGCAAAAAATAATCCATTCATTTTCAGCAGCGATAATTCAAATTGTTTTCATCGATGTCATTTTTAGTTTTGACTCTATTATCTCTGCTATCGGCATGACCAATGACATCTCACATGAAACTCACGGAAACCCTCTGGTCATTATATTTTTATCAGTGATTATATCGATGATTGTCATGATGCTTTTCTCTGGGCCAATCAGCAGGTACATCAATAGTCGACCAACAATTAAGATGCTTGCACTGGCTTTTCTAGTCGCTATTGGCGTCATCTTGCTTGCAGAAGGTTTTGGAGAACATATACAAAAAGGTTATATCTATTTTGCACTTGTGTTTGCCTTCATTGTTGAGATGCTCAACTTGCGTTCGAGAAAAAATATTTCCAAATGACGCGTGCCCAAGCGCTTGCTCTGCTCAATATAAATATTGATCAAGACCTAGAAGATCAAATAGAAACCCTATTTTTTGATTACAAAACCAAAATCTATCAACAAATCGATCAAACGCTCTTGTACAAAAAATGGTCAAAGCAGCTGCTGCATTTTTTAGATGCAGCAAAGCACTTAGGTTATTTTAAAGAATCAAATGTAGATTTAAGCATGAGCATGCCAATTTTTGACAAACTGCAACCGATGATTGATAATTTCAATCAATACCAGTTCTCAAAGATGCGACTTACCAAAGGCATTTATGAAAGCCAAAACCCGGCTGAACTGACAATAATCATAGATCAACTATATCTATTACAATTCAATTGGATGTTATATTGGAATGCGATCAAATTAAATCCTTACGAGCTCCAGCTCTCCGAGCGTTTTGACTCACAGGCCTTGCTTTCAGAGCTGCAATCCATGGCAACAAAAAATGTCAACTATTTATCCGATTTACAAGTTGGCAATACGCCGGTTGTGATACAGCGCTATATAGCCTGGACACAATTAATTTATCAAAAATTAGTTGCCAGTTAAAAATCTCCACCGCCGTCAGCATTCATCTGTTTGGCTTTGGAAGAAGTTTCTAATTTACCAAATTTATAGGTTGCCGAAAAGTACACCCTACGGGTGAGCCACTTGAATTCGCCAGATTGGTATATGCCAGGACGATTCACCTCATAATAAAAACCTTGCCGATTAAAAATATCTGATACCCTTGTTCCTAGAACCCAATTACCTCCAGAGAGTCTTTTTTCAAAAGCAAGGTCAATAGGGCCTTTTCGCTGGGCGATGCCTTGAATAGTTACCCTTGGACCATTGTAATTTACACTAAGTTGGACATTTGCGGTTTTATTCCAAAATTCGTAAGCGGTATTCCACTTGAAATTATGATTAAATCCTTGCCTATTGGCTAGTGTTGGGTCGTTACTGATATACCAGGTGTAGTTATTGTTGTATGAGAAGGTAGTGCGCATCCCAGAGATGGGTTTAAGGGTCAGTATCATTTCATAACCTAGGGCTTTGGTTTGGGCAATGTTCATAAAAATGACCGCGCTGGTATTGTCTGCATAAAATTCTTTAAATCTTGAAATAACGTCGTTGGAAATTCTGTAATACAAGGCACTAGAAAGCGTGAAATTCTTTTTTTCCAATGAGTATGCAAGGTCAAAGGAATGTATGAATTCTGGACGCAAATACGGATTTCCTTTGCGTAAATTGAAAGGATCTGCGTAGTTGGTAAAAGGATTGAGTTGGCCTGAGGAAGCACGGTTAATTCGTCTTGAATAGCTCAAGCTCAATTCCGATTTAGGCTTTAGTTCGTAGCGCAAGTGAGCAGACGGGAAAAAGTTAAAATAATCGTTCACAATGCGCAAGCTATCTGATATCAAATTGGGAATTTGATAGGCTTTTTCGGTACGCAATCCCACCTGAGCTTTAACTCTTTTGAATTGTTTGGCTGCAACACCATAAGCGCTATAAATTTGTTCTTTGTAACCGTAAAGAAAATTAGCTAAGGTATCTTCTTGAAAATCAACAGGCACTATATACGCCGTTTGAGAATAGGTATCAACGAGTTGATCTCGAACAATGGCCTTCAATCCAGCTTCAGTACGCAAACCTAACTTGGGAAAAAGATAAACGATATCGGTCTGCGCAGTAGAGATATTGTTTTTTTCGGTGTTAAATAACTGTTGAAAAAGTGCTGGAGTGGATGTTTGAAGTGTATCTGGTGTATAGTAAGTATTATCATAGTAGCCCTCAATGTTTTCGGTGCCCATTGAATTACTCAAATCAAAAGTCAAATTGCCTCGCTCCTCATTGAATTCGTGTTTGAAATTCAAATTGATGTCGAAATTTTGTCTATTTGTCGGATCAAATGACGTACGTTTCCAAAGATCAATGACTTGGTTGTTCGAATCTAATTGTGCATTCCATAAATCACCCGTACGGTCTCTTCTAGCCAAGGCCCCTGTGATTACCATACCGAGTGTATTTTGAGGACTTAAATTGATGTCTGTACCTAGTCTAAAAGTCTGTCCTGCGTCGAGATCTGTACCCACCCGATTTTGATCCAAAATAAAAAGGCCAGTGCTCAATTCTTGGGTAATGTCATTGTAATTGTTTCGATATCCTTCTAAATAACGTGCATTGTAAGTGCCGAAGACATTTATATTCCCATTCCGATAACTAAGACTCGCATTGCCCTCTGCCACATTGCCGCCTTGAAGGTTACCAGATGCCAAATTTGTTGATAGCATTCCATTGATTCCAAGAAGTTTATTCTTCTTAAGAACAATATTAATAATGCCTGAAGTGCCATCGGGATCATATTTGGCCGATGGATTGCTTACAATTTCTACACGTTCAATGGAGTTAGCAGGCAAGGCATCGAGTAAGGTTTTCCCATTGCCACCACTCAGAGAACTAGGCCGACCATCAATCAAAATAGTCACGCCACCTTGCCCCCTGAGCATTACCCCACCATCTTGATCTACTTCCACTGATGGCAAACGGTTGAGGATGTCATTGGCAGTTCCACCGTTCACATTGAGGTCTTCGGCCACATTGTAAACTTTTTTATCAAAGCCTGTCTCCATTAATTCTTTCTGTCCACGCACAGTGATGTCTTTTACTTGCTGAGTCTTCTCCAAGTTTAAACGCAAAGTGCCTAAGTGAAAGTTTGATGCGCCATTAAGAACGGTAAATTCATCGGTTCGTTCTTTCTGGTAAGTACTAAGACTAAGTTCAAGGTAATATAAACCCGGATTTGCGATCAAAAGAAAACGACCATCGGCATTTGTAAAACCACCAAGAATAAAATTAGAATCCGGAAGCTCATATAATTTTACAATGACATCTGTCAAGGCTTGTCCTTTTTCACTTGAAAGTACACGGCCTGTGATGCTAGCAGTATTTTGTGCCGCTGTCCTGGATATAAAAATGATTGAAAAAAACAGGAGCGTTGTAAGGTAAGTAGCGTGGCGTTGAAACATAGCGCAAAAATAAGCAATTCATTTGCGAAAATGATTTATATTTGCGTTTCAAAATTTAGCATATGATTGAGCAATTCAGCTTTGAAGACCTTAAAAACAAATTCAACGACAATAAGAATTTCAAAATTGGCACTTATGTTGTTGCCGGTATTATTGCATTAACGGTAGTTTATTTTGCTTACCGACAGTTTATCTGGGGTCCGGCCAATGAAAAGTCTAATGATGGATGGTGGGTAGCTTTAAATTACATTACCAAAGATTCTACAGATCAAGCCATTGGAATACTAGTTCCATTTGTGAAGAACAACGATGGCAAGACCGGTGGAGAAATTGCTCAGTATTTGCTCGCTACGCAATACATGAAAAAAGGAAAGTATAGCGCGGCATTAAAGGAACTTAAAGACGTTGATCTTCAAGACACCTACATCGCTACAATGAGTATCGGCTTACAAGGAGACTGTTACAGCCAAATGAAAAAATATGCCGATGCACTTGATTTATATTCACAAGCAGCTGATCGCGAAGATAATGAATTCACCACCCCCTACTATTTATTCAAGGCAGGCCGTGTATGTGAAGAGCTCAAGAAAAAATCTGATGCACTTTCTTATTACCAACGCATCAAAGATGATTTCCCCAACTATGCGAGCACCAAAACAATCGATCGTTATATCGCGCGCTGCGCAACTAAATAAGCAACAATATGGCTACTGCAGGTAAGAACCTCTCGGCCTTTGATCCTAATCTTTTTACTAACTGTGCCGGTTTTCGAATCGGCATTGTTGTTTCTGATTGGAATGATCATATCACCTATAAGCTTCTTGAAGGAGCAAATAACGTGTTGGACGCCATTGGACACCCCAAAGCATTAAGAAGACAACTCCACGTGCCTGGTGCTTTTGAATTACCACTAGGCGCGCAACAACTCTGTAAAAATTCAGATATTGATGGTGTATTAGCCATTGGTGTGGTCATTCAGGGCGAAACCCGTCATTTTGATTTTGTGTGCAGTGGTGCAACCCAAGGGCTTATGGAAGTAATGCTCAAATTTGACAAACCTGTTGGCTTTTGTTTGCTCACCGACAATACGGAGCAGCAATCCATCGACCGAGCTGGTGGAAAACATGGCAACAAAGGCACTGAAGCCATGGTGGCCGTTCTTCAAATGCTTCAAAATATTCTCCATGACACTTATTAAATCTATATCAGGAATTCGTGGCACCATTGGCGGAAAGGTAAATGATGCCCTTACCCCTATTGATGCAGTTAAATTCGCAGCCGCATATGGGACATGGTTGCAGCAACAAAATCCTGGTAAACGACTTAAGGTAGTCATTGGAAGAGATGCACGTATCTCAGGCCCAATGATAGCCACTTTGGTTCAACAAACCCTGATTGGTCTTGGTATAGATGTGATTGACTTAGGCTTATCCACCACGCCTACAGTTGAAATGGCTGTTCCAATGGAGATGGCCCAAGGCGGAATCATCCTTACAGCTAGCCACAATCCAAAACAATGGAATGCCCTTAAATTACTCAATGAAAAAGGTGAGTTTATTTCAGGGGCTGATGGCCAGATGCTACTCAAAATTGCTGAAGATGAAGCTTTTGATTTTGCAGAGGTGGATCACTTGGGGCATCTTCTTGAAGACTCAAGCTACATGCAGAAGCATATTGATGCCATTTTAGCCCTACCGCTTGTCAATAAAACCGCTATTGAAGCAGCCAATTTTAAAATTGCAATTGATGCAGTTAATTCAACAGGCGGCACCTTTGTTCCTGCCTTGTTACGTGCACTTGGTGTGAAAGATATCATCGAGCTTTATTGTGATCCTACGGGGCATTTTCCACATAATCCAGAGCCCCTACCCGAGCACTTAACTGAATTATCTGCTTGTGTTACTGAGCATGGCGCTCATATGGGCATTACCGTTGACCCAGATGTGGATCGTTTGGCACTTGTTTGCCAAGACGGAAGTATGTTTGGTGAAGAATACACGCTTGTGGCCGTCGCCGACTACATATTAAAACACACACCTGGCCCCACTGTTTCAAATTTGTCGTCAACTAGAGCACTCAGAGATATCACCGAAAATTCGGGTCAAAGATATGCAGCAGCGGCTGTTGGAGAAGTTAATGTGGTCATAAAAATGAAAGAGACAGGCGCCGTTATTGGTGGTGAAGGTAACGGAGGAATTATCTACCCACCTCTGCATTATGGTCGAGACTCTTTGGTGGGTATAGCCCTATTTTTGAGTCACCTGGCCCTCCAAAAGCAAAGTATGACAGCGCTTCGGGCAAGTTACCCTAGCTATTTTATTTCTAAAAATAAAATTGATTTGGCTGGTGGCACAGATGTAGATGCGATTTTAAAAGCCATGGCAATAAGATATGCTTCCTTTGAAGTAGATACGACTGATGGCGTTAAGATATATATTGAGAAAGAATGGGTGCATTTACGTAAAAGCAATACAGAACCTATCATTCGAATTTATGCCGAATCTAAAGATGAAGCGAGTGCAGATTTGCTCGCAAAAAAAATAATGTCAGAAATTAAGTCCTTGGCCTAAATTGATTGAATCACCGATTCAATTGTTTGGATTACCGATTCAATTGCTTGTAGTGCTCGTATTTATCTTTGATAAACAAAATCAACTCCATTTCGGTTGCGGTTTTAATAAATTGCTCATCAATGTTTAAGAATGTGATAAAGGCATCGAATTCTGCTTCATTTAGTTCGATGATGTCAAAGGCAACATACAAGCGCAATAATTCTTGAACTATACGCCGTTGGTCATCCTTGAACTGCTGTTCTGCAATCCATCGCTTGTTCTGTTCTTTCTTTGAAAAAGCTTGATACAAGGCCGTGATAGGGCTTTCTAACACATTCACACCAGTGACCAAGCGGGTTTCGCGAAGCGCAAGATTTTCGCGTTCTTCTTTAATTTGTTCAAGTGTTTTAAGCGGACGCACAACCACTTCTGCAACTTCTTGGGGCAAGCGCTCTACATAGGCCAATACTTTTGTTTGGCAGTGATCATCAGGTTGTACAATAAACTGATAAACCGGATAACCTTTGGTCGAGAGTGCGATCAAATCTCCAGGATTAGCATATGCGGTAAAGTGTCCATTTGGTTGCCCAAACACCCCTCTTCCAGTCGTTTTGTTGACGACCATCAGGTTGTAAAAATTTTGCAGCCGCATGGTGTCGACAATTTTACCACTCACCAAAACCTGATCACATTGTCCAAAAATGGAAGAACAAGACCAATAAAAAACAAATAGAAATATGAATTTATATTGCTTCAAAATACCACGAAAAATCTAAAAAAGGCCCCATTAATAATAAGACGGGCAGCAAAAGTAAAAGTAACCAACATCCTATCAAAACAATTTTGAAAAGCTTAGACGCATCTCGATCATAGGGCACAGAAAGCACTGCATTGACATGGCTAGCAATCAAATCATCAGACTGTTCTGGATAGTGATTGACAATGGCAGACAATTTGGTATTTTCCTCCAATAAGACGCGCTTAATCTGGTGGTACTCTTGATCGGTAAGCTCGTCATAATCACATTCATATTCAATTTGATATGCGTCCAGAATTTTTCTGTAATGATAATTGCGTTGAAAACTCCGGACCTTAAATGACATAAGTAATCCAAAGGCCATCAGCACCCAGCTATCAATTAAATAACCTACCCCTACCATAATTAAAGAAGATAAGAGCGCAAAGATGAGTAAGAACAAATCTCTTTTCTTCTTTACAAAAAGTTTAAATAATTGCCCGCCATCAAGTGGATCAATAGGCAAAAGATTCACCACGTTAAGAAATAAAAACAAAAAGCTCAATTCAAGCAACCAAAAGAGTTGCAAATAATGTGCAGTAATGATCAAGGTAATACCCAGGATGATACCTGGAAACGGACCCGCAACGATGACCAAAAAACTCTCCTTTTGTGAATACCTTTTTTTACTTCCCTGAACAAAGGCGCCCATCAAGGGAATAAACAACATACGTAAATCATCGTACTTGAAATATTTCATTAGAAGGTAATGACCCATCTCATGTATAAATAGCACCACCACTAAATAAAATATAAAGTCGAGTTCTTCGGAAAAAATGGATAAAAAACTCAGCGCGAATATAAGTACAGAAAAAAGTGTCAAGCCCCAATTGCTCTTGACCTTTACTTTTTCAAGAACAGGCTTTTGGCTATACCAATTTGAGGGGTGGTCATTTTCCATCTTACATACCTGGCATACCTCCCATGCCTTTGAGTTTGCTCATCATCCCCATCATATTGCGCGGATTACTCATGAGTTTCATCATTTTTCGCATTTCCTCAAATTGCTTGAGTAATTTATTGATCTCCTGAATATTGGTTCCACTCCCTTTGGCAATACGATTTTTTCTAGAGGGGTTTAACAATCCCGGATTGGCGCGCTCTTTGGGTGTCATTGACAAAATAATAGCTTCGATCCCTTTGAAAGCATCATCAGGAATGTCTACATCTTTCATGGCTTTGCCTACCCCAGGTAGCATTCCCATCAAATCTTTAACATTCCCCATTTTCTTTATCTGTTGCAATTGGGCTAAAAAATCATTGAGATCAAACTGATCTTTCATGATTTTCTTCTGAAGTCTGCGTGCTTCTTCTTCATTGAACTGCTCTTGGGCACGCTCTACCAAAGAAACAACATCTCCCATTCCGAGGATGCGGTCTGCCATTCGCTTTGGATAGAACACATCTAAGGCGTCCATTTTCTCGCCAGTACCTACAAATTTGATTGGTTTGTTGACTACGGCTTTGATCGAAAGCGCAGCACCACCCCTTGTATCACCGTCTAGCTTGGTAAGAACGACTCCATCAAAATTGATGCGTTCATTGAAGGCTTTGGCCGTGTTGACTGCATCTTGACCTGTCATTGAATCCACCACAAAGAGTGTTTCAGATGGCTGCACTGCTTCTTTGAGCAAGGCAATTTCATCCATCATTTGTGTATCTACAGCCAAACGACCTGCCGTATCGATCAACACCACATTGTAGCCTTTGCTTTTTGCATGAGCTATTGCGGCAGTTGCAATAGCTACCGGATTCTTTTCTTCTTTATTTGAAAACACCTCAATAGAGAGTTGTTCTCCTAGCACGTGTAACTGATCAATTGCAGCCGGACGATAGACATCACAAGCAACAAGCAGTACCTGTTTTCCTTTTTTATTCTTAAGATAGGCACCTAATTTACCGGTAAAAGTAGTTTTTCCAGAACCTTGCAAACCAGACATCAATACAATTGCAGGAGCACCTTTTGTATTGATCTCCACTTCATTACCTCCCATTAATTCAACGAGCTCTTCATGACATATTTTAATCATGAGTTGCCCAGGCGAAACAGCATTCAATACATCGCGTCCGAGTGCTTTTTCTTTGACTGTATTGGTGAATTGTTTGGCAGTATTAAAGCTAACGTCTGCATCCAGCAAGGCCCTTCTCACTTCCTTGAGCGTTTCGGCTACATTGATTTCAGTAATTTGGCCTTGCCCTTTAAGGACTTTGAACGCTCTTTCAAACTTATCGGTAAGATTCTCAAACATATTTCAATCGTATGCTACAAAGATACGCAGCAAAATTGAATTTGACTATGATTAGCTCATGGTAAGCTCGTTCTCTTCGATCATTTTTCTCAAATTTAATAGCGCATAACGCATTCTTCCCAAGGCTGTATTTATACTCAAGCCCTCAGTTTCAGCAATCTCCTTAAATGATTGCTCTTCAAACAAGCGCATGTGTATCATTTCTCTCTGACTTTCAGGTAAATAAGTTAATAATACATGCAATTGATCAAAAATTTCTGCTCGTGTTGTTTGCTGTAAAAAATTTGGATCTTCGGAAGCAATTTTGTGAAATATGTTATAGTCATCCGACCACGCATTGCGTTCAGAAATCAAACGTTGTTTGTTTTGTTTTCTAAAATGGTCAATGATCAGGTTGTGGGCGATACGCAATACCCAAGGCAAAAACTTACCTTCTTCTTGATAGGCACCTAATTTCAATTTTTGAATCACTTTCACAAAGGTTTCTTGAAAAAGATCATTACTAAGTTCGGTATCCTTTACTTTATGAAAGATAAACTTGAAAATTGCTTCATTATGACGGTCCAAGAGAACAGCAAATGCTGATTCATTACCAGAAACGTAAGATTTAATGAGCTGAGAGTCACTTAATTGAGAACAAATCATAATTTACACTTTGTGCAGAAAATAGGTATTCGGCGGTTAAGGTAAATTTGATTCTATAAGCGATGTATTAGGTATATAGGGCGAATATAAATAAAAATTGAAAACAATAAAAAAAATGACAAAAAAAAGATTGCGTAATTTTGAGCACAAATTAACACATTATGCCTTTATTGTCATCAAAAGCCATTGAAATGCCCGCCTCGCCAATTCGAAAGTTGGTGCCATTTGCCGAAGCAGCAAAGAAAGCGGGAAAAATCGTTTACCATCTCAATATTGGCCAGCCCGATATTTCCACACCGAAAGTAGCTCTTGAGGCCATCCATCAGCTCAAACACGATGTCTTGGAATACAGCCATTCAGCGGGCTTTGAATCGTACAGAACTAAATTGGCCCTGAGTTATCAAAAACAAGGAATTGAAGTTAATAAGGAAGATATCATTATAACAACAGGTGGTTCAGAAGCACTCATTTTTGGCCTCATGACTGCCTGCAACCCCGGAGATGAGGTGATCATACCTGAACCCTTTTATGCCAACTATAATGGCTTTGCTGTCATGGCGGGTTTGAAGGTGGTACCAGTAACGGCAAATATCGATAATGGATTTGCTTTACCTCCCGTATCTGAGTTTGAAGAAAAAATTACCGCCAAAACCAAAGCAATAATTATTTGCAATCCAGGAAATCCTACCGGTTATCTGTATTCCCAACAAGAACTAGAACAACTCCGAGACATCGTTAAAAAACATGACTTGTTCTTGTTTGCAGACGAAGTTTACCGTGAATTCTGCTATGATGGTGCCAAACCATTTTCAACCATGAACCTCAAAGGCATTGAAAACAATGTCATCATGATCGATTCAGTTTCTAAGCGCTATTCTATGTGCGGTGCACGAATTGGTGCATTGATTTCAAAAAATGAACAGTTCATGAGTGCGGCACTAAAATTTGGCCAAGCTCGCCTATCACCGCCAACCGTAGACCAAATAGCCGCAGAAGCTGCACTAGACACACCGATGTCTTATTTTGAAGAAGTCATCAGTGAATATGTAGCAAGAAGAAATATCATGGTAGATGGCCTCAATAGCATACCTGGAGTATTTTGTCCTAAACCAAGTGGTGCATTTTACTGTGTAGCAAAGTTTCCGGTGAGCGATGCGGCGCATTTCTGCCAGTGGCTATTAGAAGAATTTGAATACGAAGGCCAAACAGTAATGATGGCGCCAGCAGATGGGTTTTATGCCACTAAAGGAGCTGGAAAAAACGAAGCGCGCATTGCCTATGTACTCGATCAAGCACATTTAAAGGCTTCTGTGGAGTGCTTGCGCGTGGCCTTAGAACTCTACGAAGGCACCCAACGATAACTGAACTAATTCATTGTAAAAGTGTTCTAAGACCATGAAACAATTTGAAGTACCCGCTTTTTTTAGATCTGGTCTGCTCTCCAAAGTGAAGGCTGAACGAAAGACCGCCGATCCTCGTAAAAAAGACTTCAGCCCTACCCAAATCATCATGGGTGACTTCACTTTTGTATTGGCCCGGCATTTTGGTTTTTGCTATGGAGTTGAAAATGCCATTGAACGTAGTTATAAGGCGCTTTCCGAGAATCCAGGAAAGCGAATTTTCCTACTCTCACAAATGATTCACAATCCGGCCGTTAACGAAGATTTACAAGCCAATGGCATTTCTTTTCTTCAAGATACCCATGGAAATCAACTCATTGATTTTAAAGAACTTAATTCCGATGACATCGTCCTTATTCCGGCATTTGGCACTACCTTAGAGATAGAACAGCGGCTCCGAAACTTAAAGATCGATATTCAAACCTACAATACCACCTGCCCTTTTGTAGAAAAGGTATGGAACCGCTCCGAGAAGTTGAGTCAAGACAAGCACACGATTATCATTCATGGCAAACATGATCACGAGGAAACCCGCGCTACTTTTTCGCATGCAGCTGCCTTTGGCCCAGCCTTGGTCGTCAAAAACATGCAGGAAGCAACATTTTTAGCACAGGTTATTAAAAAACAAAAATCAAGTGCTGAATTTCATGCCTATTTCAATGGAAAATACACCCCGGGGTTTGACCCTACCGTTGATCTCAATAGAATTGGCGTAGTCAATCAGACAACCATGCTCGCCTCAGAAACACAAGCCATTACAGATTTTTTAAGACAAACTTACATAGATCTGTACGGCCCTCAAGAAATCAAAAAATTCATGGCCGACACACGAGACACCTTGTGTTATGCAACCAATGACAACCAGTTGGCCACCATTGGATTGCTCAACGAAAGCGCCGATTTAGCCATTGTGGTAGGCGGTTACAATAGTTCCAATACGAGTCATTTGGTGGAACTTCTGGAACAAAAATTCAATACCTTTTATATCAAAGATGCTTCTGAAATTCTAGATACAGATGTGCATCATTATGACTACCGCACCAAAGAAATGCGTCTTACCAACAATTTTTTACCCAGCACAAACAAACCAAGAATTGTGCTCACCTCAGGTGCATCCTGCCCAGACAAGATTGTAGAGGATGTGATTTGCCAGTTGCTCAGAACGAGATATTCTGATGCACAAATTGAAACATATTTTCAAAACTTTACCCTATGAAAATATATACCAAGAAAGGAGATCAAGGCAGTACTGGCCTTATTGGTGGCACAAGGGTGTCAAAAGGAGACGTTCGAATTGAGGCCTACGGCACCATTGATGAACTGAATTCATATATTGGCCTGATCAGCACACTAGAGATTGATGCTCAGTCTATTTATCAGCTCAACGAGATTCAAGACCGTCTTTTTACGATTGGTTCTCACCTAGCCTCAGACCCACAGAAAGCCAAGATGCAGTTGCCAGATCTACATTCAAGCGATGTTGCTGCGCTCGAAAATTGGATGGATGAAATGGATCAATCTCTTGCCGCCCTTACAGCATTTATTCTGCCTGGTGGACATCACACTAGTGCTCATGCACATGTTGCGCGATGCATCTGTCGACGCGCCGAACGCATCATTGTCTCCTTGGATGAAATAGAAGGAGTTGCTCCGCTTATCCTTGCTTATATCAATCGCCTCAGTGACTATCTTTTTGTTTTATCGAGAAAATTAAATTCTTTACAAGGAGCCAAAGAGCAGCATTGGAGGCCACGAAATTAATTTTTTTCTAGTTTTTCTATTGGATACTTGGTTTTTTGGAAATTAAAATTACTTTTGCCAAAAATTATATCTAAAATTAGAACATATGTACTGGACACTGGAACTTGCCTCCTACCTTGAAGATGCACCGTGGCCTGCCACTAAAGAGGAGCTTATTGATTTTGCTATTCGAACAGGTGCTCCACTTGAGGTGGTTGAAAATCTACAAGATCTTGAAGATGAGGGTGATATGTACGAAAGTATCGAAGAAATTTGGCCAGATTATCCCTCGAGAGAAGATTTTCTTTTCAACGAAGATGAATATTAAGCTTACCTAAAAGCAATAAAAAGGTCTTGCCGTGGCAAGACCTTTTTTTTTACCTAATGAGGTGTACAAATCCGAGGATTTTTCTTGGCTCACTATTTTGAGTCTCCTGATATTCAACTAAATAATTATAGGAGCCATCTGGGCATTTGGTGCCGTCTAACATTGCTCCATCCCAATATGCATATGGATCAGCACTGTAAAAGATCTCTTCACCCCAACGGTTAAAAATTTGAAAACTGTATCCTTTGGGAGTGAAGCCTGTCGAAAATACTGGGAAGAATACGGTGTTAAATTCGTTTTGATCAGGAGTAAAAGCATTGGGAATATAAACGGCAATATTATTCATTACCGTTGCGGTGAGTAACAATGAATCCGAACAACCCAAATCTGTACTACTCACCAACATCACACTGTATGTCCCCTCTATGATAGGCAATTCGAAATCAAAACTACTGTTCTCATTCTCGAAAGAAGCGCCATTGATATTCCAAAAGTGATGGAGATTGCCTTGAGTTACATTATAAACACTAATCACAGGATCATCGATTTCCACCTGATCTGGATTAATATAAAAATTAGGATTTGGAATCGGATCTATTTGAACCATAGCTTGCACAGGTATACTCTGACAGCCATTTTGATCTGTACCAATCACGGTATATGTGGTAGTTTGCGTTGGACAAACCGTGATGCTCCCATTGCTATTCTGCGAAACATTCCATTGATAGCTTAAAGCTCCACTCGGTACAAGATCAACACATGTGTTTTCACAGATAAAAGTATCTGAAACTAACACTACCGGCAAATTCAAAGTACTAAGGGTCAGAATTACTAAGGAATCACACCCATTTTGATTATTTAAATGAACTTCGTAAATACCAGGATTGCTCAGTGTTAAGCCATTAAAATCAAGGAGTGAGTCGACACAAATCACCATACTCACTAGGCTTGTATCGGCTTCCATATTAACTTGCAGCTGGACCAACGAATCACAACCAAACTGATTACTTAAAGTTGTACTATACCATCCAGCACTTGTAATATCCTGCCCAAAGAAATTAAAACTTGAACCAATGCATAAGCTATAAGAACTAATAGTAGTATCCGGATCCAAAACGTCTACAATAATTTGGTCTTGCGCCGAACAACCCAAATTATCTGTAACTGAAATTTCATAGGTACCAGGAGCCGTCACATAAATTTGCTGACTAATAGCACCCGTTGACCATAAATATGAATTAAATGAGGAGTTGGGTTGTAGCAAGGTTGAATCGCCTATGCAATGATAGGTATCTTGACCTAAATCGACGATGGGCTGTTGCACTGAAATCACAATGGAATCTCTGGCTAATCCACAACCACTCGGCACATCTAACCAATAAGTGCCGGCAGCACTAACATTAATTGAAGCTGTCGTAGCACCCGTACTCCAAAGATAGGAGGTGTAAACTGCGGAAGGCTGTAAATCTATGGAGGTGCCATTGCAAATTAAGGTATCCGGGCCAAGATCCGGCGGACTGCCAGGTGCAGGCGGTGAATAATTATAAACAAGCACACCAGGCGCTCCGAGTTGCGCTCCGAAGTTGGTGCCAGCGCATGCAGGCCCCGTGTGTAATACTGATCCAGGTACTCCTCCATTTAAAATTGTATTGACGTTCGGTGGCAATGTTGCTTGTTGAAACACAATAGCGCCACCTCCACCTCCACCTCCTGGGCCATGACATGCAGAGGCCCAAACGGTACTTAAAATATTACCACCATTGCCGCCTGATACATTTACATTGATATTGGAATTGATTGTTGAGCTCAGTAAATAAACACAACCACCTGCACCACCTCCACCGGCTCCTTCAGAATCGGTATTCCCTATCACATTGAGTCCATTGGCAAGAATTTGTTGATTGTTGCCTTCTATGGTTGGTGAAATTAAAAATACAATTCCACCTCCGTTTGATCCGGCAAGGCATGTCAAGCCATTGTCTTTGTAGCCACCACCCCCGCCGCCACCTAAAAATGCACGGTAGGTACTGTATGAAAGCGGGTAGGCTCCCATTCCAAATGCAGTATTTACAGGACATGAACCTGAGAACTGATTCCCCCCTCTTCCACCTGCTCCGCCATTTGCACCGCCACCCGCACCAGGATTTCCGGTATTAGAACCTCCACCACCGTTAGCCAAAGGCGCCCTGTTTCCATCCATATTCAAAGGCGCCAGTGCTATGCCTTCACCTTTTTTTCCTGCACTTGTTCCAGGGTTGGCATAATTTGGATCGTTGCATGCAAAAAATCCAGAAGTAACCGCACCCCCTACAAATCCTTTTCCGCTAACATCAATATTGCTATTAAATGTAATGCTACTCGTAGCTTCAATTGCCACTACACCACCCGTTGTACCATTCCACGGACTTGCCGTAACAACAGCATTGATAGTGGCTTGGGTATAGACCGGTACACGAATCAATTGTAATTTGCCTGAGACTGAGAAAGGTTTGCAGAGATTGTTTACAAAAGTGATCTGATTACCACTAATGGAGAGAATGTTTGTGAATTCGAAATTTCCTGCAGAACCCAGTGCGACAACCTGCCCAAAATTAATGGTATTGGTTTGATTAATTGTGGCGCCCTTCATTTGAATTAACAAAACCCGGTCACTTACAGAAAAACCTGCAGCACTTGTAACTGTAACGCTATTAGGCGTAATATTGGTAACGGCTGTATAAATATTGACAACGCCACCAATTGATTGACAATATATTTTTGTTTGTAGAAAAAATAAAAATAATATACTTAAAACCGCGCGTTTCATTTCTGTTTATCTCATTAACAATACGTGTCCAGTTACACGAATAATTTCATCGGTATTGAGTGTTTTAAAATCAATGAAGTAAGTATAAGTTCCCTCTGGAGCATCATAAATATCAATTTTACCATCCCAACCCACATGATAATCATAAGATTCAAATACTGCCCCGCCCCATCTGTTTGAAATAGTTAGGTGGTAACTCATCGGATCAAAACCGGAGGTAAATACGGGCAAGAAAATATTGTTCAATGCGTCGCCATCGGGTGTAAATGTATTTGGTATGTAATAAATAATCCCCCCTTTAATTTGGATTTGTACCTGAGATTGATCGGTACAACCTTCAGCGGTCTCGATACTTAAGGTAACAGTGTAAGTTTGGTCTTCAACAAATGGATAGGTGTAGTCAAATGCTGAAGTATTGCTCTGAAAGAAATTGCCATCACCAAAATTCCAGACACTCGTTGCCGCATTCATTGCATTTGAAGTAAATGATACTGTTGGGTTGTCATTGGTCAAGATCAAAGGACTTGCCGAGAAATCAGCACTTGGCATGGGGTATACAGTGACGGTGGTCACAGCAGTATCAAGACAACCAAAAGCATTGGATCCAATGACAGCATAGGTATTGGTTTGGGTAGGTATCCAACTCACTTGAGATCCACTAAAAGAAGGGTCTGACCAACTGTAGTTCAAGGCCCCGCTCACAGCTATACTGACACCAAAGCCCGGACAAACTCCTTGATCTGCAGTGATGTCTAATTGAGGTACTGGATTGACTGTAATTTGAATTTGAGTGCTGTCTTGACACCCTTCTATCGTAGTCCCGATGACTTGATAATTCCCAGCTTGAGGGTTAAGAATTTGTTGTATGCTGTTGGTATTTACAAATGTAATTGGCCCACTCCAACTCAGAGTTTGTGCTCCAGAGCCTTGCAAAATTAGCGTATCGTAGGCGCAAAGTACAGTTTGATTGGCCAAAATATTCATTACCGGCAGAGCAATAACATCAATATTTACATTAGTTGTATAATTACACAAATAAGGGTCAACAGCTGTCACAGTATAGACCGTACTGGTGAGCGGACTGACTAACAACTGAGGTGAAATTATTGGCAACGGATTTCCTGCACTTTGCCAAGCGTAGGTGACATTGCTAAAACTAGATTGCGGAATTAAGGTAGTTTGATCACCAAAACATAGCATGGTGTCTGTCAATGAAAAAGTAGGCTCGTTTGAAATTGAAAGGTCGAGTGTGATAATTGAATCACAACCATGGATGGTCAGTGCTGAGTCAGTATAAACCCCAGATACGCTATAACTTTGCCCATTGAATAAATAAGGGCCACCATCACAAATGGTGTCTGAGGTGACAGTTAGAGAAGCCTCATAGATTGTAACGGTCACTTGATCAGTGGATGAGCATCCAGATGCAATACTGGTATCTGTAACGGTTAGCGTGTAAGTTTCAACTATGTCTGAACCTGAATTGATATTGGTTGCTTGCACCGTAGGATTAGCAATATTTGAAGCACTCAAATACGTACTAGGGCTCCATGAATAAGCCATCCCTGGTTGGCCTAATGCGCCAATATCTCCTTGAACTGAAGAGCACAAAAATAGATCGAGCCCAGCATCTACTGAAGGACTATTTCCAATGGTTAAGTTGAGATTGACTACTGAATCACATCCATAAGCTGAATTTAATGTATCGACATAAATACCAGATTGAGTAATGGTCTGGCCATTGAACACATATTGCCCATTGCAGCTTGTTTCATTCGTTATGATATTGTATTCGGGTTGGATGGTAACTACAATTTGATCGGTTGTAGGACACAAACCTGGTGCACTTGCCAAGGAAGTTGTCACTGTATAAGTTTGAGTTATAGGTGCGCCTGTAGTATTTGGAATAGTAACCGTCGGATTAGCTGCATTAGCAGAAGACAAGCCAACACTTGGTGTCCAACTGTAAATATTTGCAGCATTCGGGGTTGCGCCTATGCTCACCGGAATATTTGAACAAGTTGTAACGTCTACTCCAGCATTTGACTGTGCTTGATCGGTATAAATGATCACATTGCGCAAAGAGTGTTGATCTGTAGCTCCGCCAGTACTCGCTGTAAAACCCATATAGCCGGTAAAACCGACAGGAAAATTGGCCGTCAGGTATTGAATATTGTTAATAAATAAGGTGATCAGGCCATTGTCGTAGGTAATTTTCGCTGGCTGATAGGAATTACTTCTTATAAAATTGAGGGTTCCAGAAGAATTATCAACTTTGACAATTCCAGCCGCACATTCATTATAACCTATTCCACTATAAATTTGCAACTCAGGATTTGGACCGCCACAATTATTCCATGTATCCAATACCACCTTTAACCCATTTGCAGTGCCGGGAATACCCACTCCCCCGCCGGATACAAAACCTGTTGGCGGTACACTTAAGAAACAAAACGCCAAGCCATCGGCCGCGCTACCTCCCCATATCCGATATTCAAATTCTACGGTCCATTTCTGACAAACCGATAGGTTAATTGGGGTATTGTAAAAGATACCTCCTGATTGATTATTAAATGCATTGGTGAGTACAAGTTCGTTTAAAAAATTGTCAACATCACCAGGTGTATCACCTATGGTTGCATTGCCATTTAAGTTCCATCCAGCAGTATTCATCAATGGCGATCCGGAAAGTTGCCCAAACACATAGGTTTGGGACCTTAAATCATTCAAAATGAATAAATTCAAAAGAAATAGGATAGAAATAATAATTCTCATCTTGTACAAAACGTTATAAACAAAGATAGGTTGCTAAATTTAAAATTTTTAATTGCTTTTTCAACATACTTAGTGTATTTTTGACACAAACTAAACTTTTTGGCATGACAGTCCAAACTAAAAACAATTCAAAACAAGAACGTTTTCAGGCTTTCAATATTGTTGTATTTGGAGGTGATGGAGACTTATCGATACGTAAAATTTTACCTGCAATTTTTCATCGCGATTTAGACGGGCAACTAGATATCCCATACAATATTGTGGCAATTACTAGAAAAACTCCAGACATTGAAGGCTTTCACAAAAAATTACTCCCCTTCTTAGAAGAAAGTGATCATTTAAAGTACAGCCGCGAAGAGATAGAAAAGTTCTTAAAGAAACTCGTCATTATCAAGGCTGAAAATCCAAATACGGCAGATTATGCAGAATTAAAAGCATTTTTAGAACAGTATCCCGAAAGACAAAATATCTATTACTACTCAACGCCTTCCTCTGCTTTTGGCCCTATTACACAAACACTCAAGTTGTGCGGGCTCGTTAAGAAAAGCAGTAAAGTTGTTTTAGAAAAACCGCTCGGACACTCTCTTGAATCGTCTATTGCGATCAATGCAGAAATTACCCAAGCCTTTGCAGAACATCAAATTTATCGAATAGATCATTACTTAGGCAAAGAGACTGTTCAAAACCTAATGGTACTTCGTTTTGCAAACAATCTTTTTGAACGCGCTTGGAACGCTGAAAACATCGAAAGCGTACAAATTACTGTTGCCGAGAGCTTGGGTGTTGAAAAAAGAGCCTCTTATTATGACCAATCGGGTGCACTACTCGACATGGTACAAAACCATTTACTTCAATTGCTTTGTTTGGTTGCAATGGAGCCACCTGTTGCCTTAGAGGCAGATGAAGTTCGCAACGAAAAGTTGAAAGTACTTAAAGCCTTGCGCCCACTCAATAAAAAAACGGTACTCAAAGACACAGTCAAAGGGCAATATACAGTCGGCAAATCAAAATCCGGAAAAGTAAATAGCTACCTTGAAGACATTGAAAAATACGAATCAAAAACAGAAACCTTTGTTGCCATCAAAACATATGTCGATAATTGGCGTTGGAAAGGGGTGCCATTTTTTATTCGAACTGGTAAACGCATGATCAAGCGCTATTCTGAAATCGTTATAAATTTTAGAGAAGTAAAACACAATATTTTCCCTTCCAAGGAAAAACTTAACAATAATAAACTCATCATTCGACTACAACCTGAAGAGCGCATAGAGCTCATACAAATGACCAAAATTCCTGGGCCAGGAGGCTATCGATACAAGCCGATTGCCTTGAAACTAGATTACAACGATTCGTTTAAAGAACGTTTTCCAGAGGCCTACGAACGCTTAATTGTCGATGTCATCAGAGGAAACCAAACGCTATTCATGCGCCAAGATGAATTACAAGCCGCCTGGACTTGGATTGAAACCATTACCAACAGTTGGAAAGCCACCAACATGCCAAATGTGCTCTATGAAGCTGGCTCTTGGGGCCCCGGAGATCAAATTCTAAATGAGTCAGAATCTTGGATTACTAAAACATGGCGAGAATGATCATTTTTAACACAAAAAAAGAGCTAGAAGAAGCCCTGTGTCAGCAAATTTCATCGGATTTGAAAGAGGCTATTGCCCAAAAAGGAAAAGCCACACTTTTACTTTCTGGCGGCTCTACTCCTAGTGGTGTTTACCGCTTACTTTCCAATGCAGATGTAGATTGGTCTTTAATACATATCGGTTTAGTGGATGAGCGTTTTGTTCCTTCCGAACACATGCATTCTAATTACAAATTGTTATTAGAGAGTATCGTCCAAAATAAAGCAGCACAAGTCCGCGTATACCCAATGGTTCTTGATGATGCCAATTATGTAAAGAATCTTTCATTAATTGAGGAAAGCTACCGTATTTTTACTGAACCAGATGTGGTGCTCTTAGGTATGGGCCCCGATGGGCATACGGCATCTATTTTTCCAAATGACGGTGCATCCCAATTGGCTAATGAGCAAACTAATCATTTGGTGTCAAATACCAACGCGCCTGCCGACCCTAAACAACGCATTACCCTAAATGGCCCAGTACTGAGAAGAGCAAATTCTTTATATTTAATGATTACTGGTACCGATAAAAAACATATTTTAGAGAATAGCAGCGCTTTAAATTTACCCATTGCAGCATTTCAATCGAGTCTAAAAAACATTTATTACACTTCTGCGTCATGATTCATCCAACCATTGCACAAATTACCAAAAGAATTATTGAAAGAAGTAAGGCTACTAGACAAAACTATTTGGCACAAATGGATGCCGCACACCTTGAAGGAGTGCATAGAAGCACGCTGAGTTGTGGTAACCTAGCCCACGGTTTTGCAGCTTGTAATCAGCATGATAAATCGGCGCTAGCCGCAGATCAAATCCCCAATATTGGCATCATTACAGCCTACAACGACATGTTGTCTGCTCACCAAGTGTATGAAGAATACCCAAAAGAGATAAAAAAATATGCCCATAATTTTGGTGCAGTTGCCCAAGTAGCCGGAGGGGTTCCTGCCATGTGCGACGGGGTAACGCAAGGACAACCAGGCATGGAGCTTTCCTTATACAGCCGTGATGTGATCGCATTATCGGCAGCCGTAGGCTTGAGCCACAACATGTTTGATGCTGCACTCTATTTAGGAATATGTGACAAAATTGTGCCAGGGCTACTAATGAGTGCCTTACGCTTTGGACACTTACCCGCAGTTTTTATGCCTGGTGGCCCTATGCCTAGTGGCATCAGCAATGAAGAAAAATCGGCCATCAGACAAGCCTTTGCAGAGGGCAAAATTGGCCGCGAAGAATTATTAAAAGGCGAATCAGATTCCTATCATTCACCCGGTACTTGTACTTTCTACGGAACGGCAAATAGCAATCAAATGCTCATGGAAATCATGGGATTACATTTACCTGGTTCGAGTTTTGTCAATCCACACACCCCACTGCGTAAACTTCTAGACGAAGAGGCCGTACGTGTAGCTATTGAAAACTCCAAGAATGGTAAAAAAGCTTGTTTAGCTTCTATTTTTGATGAGAAAACGGTGGTGAATGGCATCATAGGATTACTTGCCACCGGTGGGTCAACAAATCATACCATTCACCTTATTGCCATTGCACGTGCTGCGGGCATTATTATCAATTGGGACGACATGTCGGAGCTCTCGGCCATAGTTCCATTAATCACACGCATGTACCCGAATGGAGCTGCAGATGTAAATCATTTTCATGCTGCTGGCGGCATGGGCTTTGTGATTCGAACCTTACTTGAAAATCAACTCCTTCATGAAGACGTGCATACGATCATCGGTGCGGGCTTAAAAAAATATACACAAGAGCCAAAAATTGAAAATGGCGCGTTGATTTGGGTTGAGGGTGCTACACAAGCCCTTAACAATACCATCCTTAGAACTGCCAACGATCCGTTTACCAAGGACGGAGGTATCAAATTATTACAAGGCAACCTTGGGCGCGCAGTTATTAAAACTGCGGCGGTTGCGCCGGAGCATAGGATTGTCTTAGCTCCTGCGATAGTATTCAATGAACAAGCGGACCTGATTAAGGCCTTTAAGAATGGTGAACTAGAAAAAGATTTCATTGCTGTTGTTCCATTCCAAGGACCTAAATTCAATGGCATGCCCGAATTACATAGCCTCACACCTACCTTGACTATTTTACAGAAAAAAGGCTATAAAGTTGGTTTAGTAACCGATGGACGTATGTCTGGAGCCTCAGGTAAAGTGCCGGCCGCAATTCACCTCACACCAGAGGCTATGGACGGTGGCTTGATAAGCAAAATTCAAACTGGAGATATGATTTTATTAGACAGTGAGAATGGCTTGATTGAGGTACTTGACTTTTATAACATTTCCTCTAGGGCAGCGGTTGAAAAAACCAATGTTGAGTTAGGTTTTGGAAGAGAGCTTTTTAGAAAACTACAAAGCGGGGTTAGTCAGAGTGAAGAAGGCGCTTCTTTCATAGTATAAACGCAAAATTATTCTGACCTATTAGCTGTCAACATTGAAAATCCTACTGAGAGTATCAAGGCACCTACTACGATAATCAATGAAACTATGGCATCGATATGTACAAAAGGTGCAACGATCATTTTGAGCCCAATAAAACTCAGAATAAATGCCAAACCGTAGTGCAGCTTTGAAAATTTATCAATTGAGTTGGCCAACAAAAAATACATCGATCTGAGTCCAAGAATAGCGAAAATATTTGATGTGTAGAGTATTAATGGATCATTAGGCGCAATGGCAAAAATTGCAGGAATTGAATCAATAGCAAAAATCAAATCCGAAGTTTCAATGACGATTAACACCAAAAAAAGCTTGGTTGCATAACTCTTTGCCCCTCTTCGTATAAAAAAAAGATCGCCATGGTAATTTTTTGTAACTGGCAATACTTTTCTAAGCATTCGAGCGCCGAGGCTTGAGTTGAAATCTTTTTCTATCTCTTCATTATTTTCAAAAGCTGATTTTATTCCCGTAAATAAAAGAAATGCGCCGAAAACGGTTAAAATCAAATTCGGACGAAAAAAGTGGCCGCTTATATGATCTGCACCGTGCTCTAGATCAAAGTGGTATCCAAATAATTCAAAGACTGGTAAATAAGTCAGCTTGATCAAGCCTATCCCAGAAAAAATAAAAATAGCCCTAAAAAGCAAGGCACCTAGAATCCCCCAAAAAAGCACCCGATGTTGCCGCAAGCCTTCGAGTTTGAAATACTTAAATACCAGGATAAAAACAAACATATTGTCTACGGACAGGGCTTCCTCTATCCAATAGGCTGACTGGTATTCAGCAAATTTTGAAAAGCCCATTTGCCACCACACCAATATGCTAAAGCCCATGGAGAGCCCAATCCAAAGCAGCGTCCAACGCAGGGCCTCTTTATTTGAAATTTCATGAGATCGCTTATTGACCAACCCTAAATCTATCAGAAGCATGCCCAAAATAATGACCACAAAAACCGTAAGCACCCAAGGGTTAGAAATCATAGCTGCATTTTATACAAAATTAAAAAGAAAGCCACATGATCTTCATGTGGCTAAGCAAAATCTGAAAGACTTAAAGACTATTTTTTTTCCAACAAGTAGGCAACTGCATTTGCTGCATTAACAAAACCTCCAGAAATACAAACTTCTTTCATTTTGTGTTTTTCTCCATCGGGACCCACAACACTTTTCTTGTAGCTTGAGGTTGTACCCATGAGTACCTCTCTAACTTGAGCAGCACTCAATTCTGGAAAATAGCTGCGAATTAAAGCTGCCACCCCTGCTGTTGCAGGGCAAGCCATAGAGGTACCACTTGCATTTCCATAATTGTAATCGGGAACTGTAGAATAAATATCTACACCTGGAGCAAAGAAATCAACAGTTGTTGCTCCATAATTTGAAAACTCAGCTAGTAATTTCTTGCCATTCGTAGCAGCGCTACTCGCACCCACTTCAATCCAGTTTGGTGCAATCGTTTGGTTATCTAAACGTCTAGTTGGGTATGAGTCTTCTATATCTTTATTCTTAGCGTCATTACCAGCTGCGTGCACCAACAATACATCTTTGCTCAAGGCATAGAGAATAGCCGAATCTACATAGAATTTATGTGGCGTCCAGTATTTACCAAAAGACATATTGATCACCTTTGCGCCGTTATCGACGGCGTAAATAATGGCATTGGCTACGTCTTTGTCTCGTTCATCACCGTCCGGGACAGCCCTCAGAACCATGATTTTTACGTTATCTGCCACACCATCAATTCCAATTCCATTGCCTCTTGTTGCGGCAATGATCCCAGCTACGTGGGTGCCATGAAAAGCATCTGGGCCCTCATAACGGTTACAACCATAAATTTTATTGTTGAGATCATTTGGATCATCACCAACAATAGCTTGTCGGATGGAGTCAGCATCTTGCGTTGACATGGCAATAGCGCCTTCTATTGATTTGAGCGCACCTTCAATTTCATGATTGAGTTCTTCTGCCGGAAGCATTGCTAGGATGGTTTTCATGCGATTTTGAATGCGTTTGTCTAAATCATTGGCAGGTGTGTAGGCCTCGTTGGTTTCTTTGGAAAATGTTGCTCCAGACTGTGCTTCTACGCGTTTGATATATTCAGAAATCATTTGAATGTTGACCAAATTCATTTGCTTTTCTTCCAATTCTTTTTCAAAAGCCAACTTAATTTTTTCGTAGGTAGCAAAGCGAGCCAATTCATTGCTTGGTATATTCTCGGCTTTTTTACCTTCAAAATAAGCAGATTCTAATCTGTACATACGCGCCAATTCCAAAGCTTCTTGATTGATATCTTCAGTTGGGCCACCAAGAAAAGACCAACCATTGACATCATCAATGTAGCCGTTGTGATCATCATCAATGCCATTATTTGGAATTTCATCCTCATTGACCCAAATGACATCTTTGAGATCTGGATGATCTGTTTCGACACCGGAGTCTATAACTGCAACGATGACCGTTGTTGATTTTTTACCAGCTGCATTGAGCATTTCATAGGCTTTGGTAGCGCCTGTTCCGTAAACCCCATCTGCTTTTGGATCTTTGAGATACCAATTTAGGTTTCCAGGCGTTTCTACAGCCGATTTCTGGGCATAAGTAAAAATAGAAAGACCTATGAATGAGGAGAGTAAAATTTGTTTTGTCATTATCTTAAAATTTATCCAACGAAAATACATTTATTTTTAAGGCCAACGAACAACTTGTTGAAAAGTTACACTGTGAAGAAAACGTTTAAAACAATGTACACTTGGTTGCACACTTGTTAGGTACATTGCATTAATTTTGTAAAAAAATTACTGATGAATCAAATAGAACGTATTTCTTGTTTAATAATTGGCTCAGGGCCGGCTGGATATACCGCTGCTATTTATGCAGCGCGTGCAGATATGAAACCTGTCATGTATCAAGGCATGCAACCAGGGGGTCAGCTCACCACCACCAACGAAGTAGAAAACTTTCCTGGCTATCCCGATGGAGTCACTGGACCTGAAATGATGCTTCAACTCGAGGCACAAGCAAAACGCTTTGAAACCGATATCAGAAGTGGTTTTATCACTAAAGTAGATTTTTCAGGTCCGCTACACAAGTGCTGGACTGAAGATGGACATGAAATTCATGCCGATACGGTAATTATTTCAACAGGAGCTTCAGCAAAATATCTGGGTTTAGAGAGTGAACAGCATTACTTGAAACTGGGTGGAGGCGTTTCAGCTTGCGCAGTATGCGATGGTTTTTTCTACAGAAATCAAGAAGTGGTCATTGTTGGAGCCGGTGACTCTGCCTGTGAAGAAGCCCATTACCTTTCTAAACTTTGTACTAAAGTAACCATGTTGGTGCGTCGTGATGAATTCAGAGCTTCAAAAATTATGGCAGATCGTGTAAAAAACACGGCCAATATAGACATACTATTCAACACCGAAACCAAAGAGGTACTTGGTGATGGACAACTCGTCACAGGGGTCCGGGTGATTAATCACCAGACAAATGAAGAAAGTGAAATTGCCTGTACTGGTTTCTTTGTGGCTATCGGGCATCAACCCAATACGGCGATTTTTAAAGATTATATCAGTTTAGACGAAACGGGTTATATTCAATACGCTCAACCAGGAACAAGCAAAACAAATGTGGCGGGTGTTTTTGTCGCAGGCGATGCTGCTGATAAAACCTATCGTCAAGCCATTACTGCTGCAGGCACAGGTTGTATGGCAGCCCTTGACGCGGAACGTTTCTTGGCCGCTAAAGGACACTAATACAAAAAGCAGTGCCTAGCGCACTGCTTTTTCGTTTAATAGCTTGATGAAATGAAATCCTTTGGGTGAAAACCCTTGATTGTAAAAGAATTTATGTGCCTTGAAATTCGAAGTGTAAGAGTCCAAGGCAAGCATATTGCAATTTTCTTTTAAGGCGATCTGTTCAATTGTTTGAAAAATCAACTCACCAACACCCCTACTGCGGTATGCAGACTTGACAACAATATTGTCGAGTTCCAAATATTTCCCAATCCATAATTTATTTCCTATCCAAACTCCGCAGACCGCTATACATTCTTCTTGCGTATGAATGGCAAGTTGTGAATAGTTATTAGAAAGCATTAGGTCCAGTTCTCGGCTGTATTGGTCTAAAGTTAGACTTGGATAAAGTTCTTGTAAGACCTCAAGATTCAAGAGCATTTTTTCTTTTTGTATGACCCTTTCAATTCGAAATTCCATAGTCTTATTTTAAATAGGTTTCAAATAATTCATAAATGCGGCGATATTCGTCAATCCAGGAAGAATTGTATTCGAAACCATGTCTCTCTACAGGATACAAGGCCATCCACCAATCTTTTTTACCCAGTTCAATGAGGCGCTGATTGAGCCTTACGACATCCTGAAACTGGACATTGTCGTCGATCATGCCATGCAAAATGAGTAAGGGATCTTGCAAACCTTCAGCAAAATATATTGGCGAACTTTGCCTATATGCTTCTGGATCTTTTTGTGGGGTATTCAAAATATTTGAAGTATACTCATGGTTGTAATGCGCCCAATCAGTGACCGAACGCAAGGCTGCTCCGCAAGCAAATGTACCAGGCTCCGTGAATAGCCCCATGAGGGTTATAAAACCACCATAGGAACCTCCATAAATGCCTACTCTATTTGAATCTATGCCGAAATTCGAAACCAAAAATTGTTTGGCATCTACAAAGTCTTGAAGGTCGCGACCACCCATGTGACGATATATTGCCGTTCTGTAATCGCGGCCATAACCTTCACTTGCGCGGTAATCTACATCTAGCACAGTGTAACCTTTTTGTACCAGCATTTGGTGAAACATGAATTCTCTTTGGTAATGACTCCAATAATGGTGGGCATTTTGTAAATATCCTGCACCATGCACAAATAAAACTGACGCACCATTTTTGTTTTGTTGTTCTGGTTTGTACAAACGCGCGTATACATCAACGCCATCTGTTGCTTCGAACTTGAGTACTTCTGGTTCTTGCCAAGGAAAAGTCCGAAATACCTCAGTAGTTGATTTGGTAATGCGCAATTCATCCTTAGGTTTTTTCATAGAACAAGTATAAATTTCCCATGGTCGGGTACTTGTGCTAAACCGGTAAGTCAGCTGCTTTTCATCGGGTGAAAGTTGTACTTCGTAGGCACCTAATTCTGAGAGGATTGGCGTAAGAGCAAGCGTCTTTAGATCCAACTTATGAAAACTACGTGTCCCGGGATGATATAAATTAGTAGTCAAATAAAATGAAGTGCTATCCTGAGCTAAAAGCACTTGATGTACTTCAAAGTTACCGCTGGTAAGTGCTGTCTTAATATTAGTTTGTATATCAAAGGTATACAGATGTGAATAACCAGATTCTTCCGATTGAAAATAAATGGTTTGGGCGTCTGTCAACCAACCGAGTGTGCCCGTTTGAAAGTTCCAAGAAGAAATCCCAGGCCCACCTATCCAGGCGCTGTCGTGTTGATGTTCCAATTGCTTAATTTGACCAGTTTGAAGTTCTAGGCAAACAATCCAACGGTCTTTGTTGTCGGCACTGCGGATATCCAATAATGCCAGAGGTTGAGTCTTGGCAAAAATAGCGGGGTGTATAATCAGCTCGCGCTCCTCGAAGCCCATTTGGGAGAGTCCTGAAAAATCGATCTGCACCAATGTATCAGAACGTAAATCATGTAAAAATAGACGCTGAGAAGGTTCTTCATTCAACACTTTGGAACGCGCCTTTTCATTGTAGAGATGGGCATCGGCCGAAATAAAATGCGGGACTTCAGTCGCTTTTTCCTCGGGCCGCTGCTCCTGCTTTAGCAAGACAAAACGGGATGTAGGGTCTATCTGCAAAGCGCCTACTGGGTCAAATGAAATATATTGACAGGTGGGCATATCAAATCTAGTACTCTGTAGTTCTTGCTTGCGAACACTTTCAAAAAATTCTAGCTCTGTCTCAGATAAGCCATCTAAAGAAGGTTTTAAAGCAGGTGGGGTTTGGTAACAAACTAATTTTTTTGCTCCCCCTTGTTGAAAGTCAAATACAAACAAACTTTTTCCCTGTTGAAAAACAACGGTTTGCGCTTTGTTTTGCACTTGCAAATTCCAAATTGCATTAGTAAATAATGGAAAAGTTTTAATTGATAAGGTTTTAGGATCCTTGATTTCCAAGGCTTGGTCTTGAATTCGCATGTAATTTAGCGTTCCAGCATCAGGCACCCATGCCCAGCGATTTTGCCATTCATGTTTGGTTAAAATGGTTGTTTTTTGCTCAGCAAGATCATAGCTGTAATAGGTTTGTTGCAAAGAATCTGGAAACTTTTTCCAATAATAAATTTGCATGCCATCTAAAGACCACTCTGGTGCTTCGGGCAAAGCCCCAACAAAGCCAGGACCTTTCATAATTTGATCTAGCTGCAATTGTGCATAATACTTTGGGTTTAAACACAAGCAAAAAGCAAGGATTACAATGATTTTCATTCGATAAAAATAGAAATAATTGTACTTTTGAGAGGAACCATTGTCAATGAAGAAATTTCTCTACCTCATTTTACCTCAAAAGTCGTATCTGTCAACGCTACATAGGTTATTTTATATACTCTTTGACCTCCATTTGCTTAAAAGTAAGGAGGCCTTTAAATACCACTATTTTGTCAAAAGAATCATCGAGCCAAATTTCATTGTCATTGATATAGGAGCCAACTTGGGTTATTTTGCCAAAAACTTTTCGAGATTGGCCAACAATGGAAAAGTTGTAGCAATTGAACCCCTACCGCAATTCCACTCCATACTATCGAAATTTATTGGTAAAAAAAACAACGTAGAATTGCACAATGTAGCTTTGGGCGAAAAGGCCGGTACAATTACCATGGTATTGCCTCAAACCAATGGCATGTTGCGCACAGGTTTGCCGCATGTCATGCGGCCTGACGAAGCTCAAACCAAAGAAAAGACCCAAGAAGTACAAATGGTAAACACCGCTGATTTCTTTCAAACTTTTGAGCGCATTGATTACATTAAGTGTGATATTGAAGGGCATGAATGGGCAGTTTTTTCATTGCTACAAGGTGTATTAAATTCAAAGAGACCTATTGTCCAACTTGAAGTTGACCCTAAAAATGAAAAATCAATTTTTTCACTTTTTGAACAAATTGACTACCTGCGCTGTGGAATTCAAGATGGCCAATGCTTGGTAGAAAACACCAGGCACTATGGTGGAGATTATCTTTTTGTTCCAAAGGAAAAGCAAAACTTGATCGACAAATGGAACGCTTGATTTATTTTCTTGGGATGATGCTCATTACAGTAGCCTGTCATAAAGGAACTGGAGAATTTGTTATCAAGGGTGTGGTGACAGATGAAACCTTTCAAACGAGCCTAGAGGGTGCCGTAGTGACATTATATAAAGTGCCGATCGGGACCTCTGACGAGCAATTTGTCAAGAGTTTAATCCTTGATGCCAACGGTAGCTATCAATTCAATGTAACGAGGGAAAAAATGGAACGCTACATTATTAAAGTAGAGAAGCCAAACTACTTTAGCATAGAGAAAGATTTATATTATTCGCAATTGAGCATTTCCCAAGACAATCTTTGCAATCTCGGAACCAAAGCAATGTCATGGGCAAAAATTCATTTCAAGAACATCAACCCTTTGCCTTCGGATCATTTTAGATATATCAAACAAGAAGGCCTAGCGGCATGTTTGAGCTGTTGTCCAAGTTCTACTCAAAATTTTTACGGGCCCTTGGACACCACCTTCTACTGCATTAACAATGGCAATACCAACTATTCGTTGTACTACTGGGAAATGAACACCTCAAATAACGGACTAAAATCAGTCCTTACCAATGCTTTTGACACTACCCTCATAGAGGTGATTTACTGACGCACCGATCAGTTAAAGTGCTTGCTACCCGCACCTTGATTGACAACATAGTTGCGCATAGAAATAACAATAGTGCCAGTTTGGTTGTTATTTGAGGCAGTGTTAGTCTTTTTGCTTTGATGTAGATCTGCGGCAACACTTTTGGGTAGTTTGAATTTCTTCACATCAATAGTAAAGACCATTTTGTAGGGAAGGCCATATTTAGCATGGCTGCCATAATAGTACAACACGTCTAGGGTTCCGTTGGTTTTACTTGTAATTTGGGATTTGAGAATCAACTCTTTTTGGGCATCAATCCAGAGCTTTACCAAAATGATATCAGCATTCTCTGAATTGGGCATGAGTGAAACCACAGAAGTTTTAACATCTCCAAGCATTTTAGTACCATTCAATGCTGTTGTGTAGGCTTTGTCATTGGCTAAAAATTGATTCAATTCGCCCATTCCTTGCTTGGGCAAAATAGCTATTGCCTTAGATTCTATTTTAATTTGATTTGGCTTTTTAAAATAAACTTTGGCATCGACTTCATCAATTTTTATCAATGGGACTTGTGCCTTGATATGCATATCGGCAGTGTAATCTTTGACTAAGGCAAGTTTACTACTCACGGCGGCAACCAGCGCATCGGCATCTTGGGCGTAGATCAATTGACCATAAATCAATAGACTAAATAATAAAAGTAACTTCATGAGGTAATATCCTTTTTTCGAAATTTAACTAAAGCAATCAACACAAAGATGACATTGTGCGCTAGGAGTATATAAATAGAATTATAAATAGCTGACCACGGCACAGGGTCATTAAAGTATGAACGCCAAGACGCCATATGGGTTGTGAAAAGCCATGGCTTGATCAAATCAAAAACACTCACATCTAAAGTTCCTATAATGGTAAAAAGAATAATCACAGCCATGGTAGAAACAATAGGACCAATGGAGTTATCTGCAAAAGCAGAAAAGGCCAAAGACAAAGTAGAAACCGTCATTAAAGCAAGGTAGGCCACCAAAAATGCCAAACCATAGCGCCACAATACATCTGTATAGTTCAATATGACTAAACCGTCAGAATTGAGTACAATCAAATCACCGGTGCCAAAAATCCAACGGCCAACAAAAAGGGCTAAAAAGCCCATCCAGAGCACCAAAATTAGGGTGTAGACCGCAGCTGCAATCAATTTGGAAAATACAACCTGATTGCGACTAATTGGTTTGGTAAGTAACATGCGCAAAGTGCCCATGGCGGCCTCTCCTGAAAGCAAATCTCCGGTTACAAGCGCTACAAGTAAGGGAATATGTACAATCAGCATCTGAAGAATGATAAAAGCAATTAAATTACCATTCAAAACATTTCCATTGAAAGATAGGGTTTGTTCAAAAGAAGCCGTGACAAATGAAATATACATTTTTCCATCGGCCTTCATAGCAAAGAGAATAATCACAATCAACAGAGTGAGTGCGGCTAAACCAATATAACTCCGAGGCTTGGCTAGGATTTTTATAAATTCATTACGGGTGTTTTTCAAAAGCATTGTCATCGAGTCATTTGAATGAAAAAATCTTCTAATTTGCGTTTGGACTCTAATCCTACGACTGCATAACCGGCGTCTATGAGTTTGCGATTCAATTGGGCAATCTGCTGCTTTTCAATTTGCAACTGAAAGGTTTTAGGCGAGGTAATCTCACAAATTAAATCAGGCCAATTCTCTTGTATATAAATGACTGCATTTTGTGCCTCAGGCTCACAAAGCTCCACAAAAAGTAAGGTTTGTTGAGCATTCATCAGCTCAGCTACCGTTCCCTCTATGATTGTTTTTCCATGATTGATAATTACCATACGGTTTGCCACAAGTTCAATCTCAGCAAGTTGATGTGATGACAGGATTACGGTCTTGTGCTGCTCGTTTTTGAGACGCAGAATTAAATCACGTACTTCAATGATCCCCTGTGGATCAAGGCCGGTTGTGGGTTCGTCAAGGACAATCAAATCTGGCTGATGCAATAAGGTTTGTGCAATTCCCAAACGCTGACGCATGCCATGTGAAAAACCACTCACCTTGTCCTTTTCTCTGCCAGTCAACCCAACAAAATCTAAGGTCGAGAGAATTTCTTTTTGAGTCACATTGGCACCTGATACCCGGGCAAAAATTTCAAGATTTTTTAAAGCTGATAAGTACTTATAAAAATCTGGTTTTTCAACAATACTACCTACGCGAGAAAGAATAGCCGTTCGGTGGTTTTTTAAATCTTTACCAAATAAGCTGATGCGGCCTGCCGTAGGCCTTATCAAAGAAAGCATACAACGCATCGTTGTACTTTTCCCAGCGCCATTGGGACCTAAAAAACCAAAAACATCACCTTTATAAACTGTAAAATTCACATCTTTTACTGCCTCAAAACTGCCAAATGTTTTTTGCAGACCTTTTACCTCGAGGATAGCTTCTTTCATAGCTTCAAATTACAACAATAAATCTTTATAGGATTTTAATTTTTGAATATTTCCTCCACCTTTTTGAACCGATAGGAAAAAATATGCTCAAGTTTTGGTCTAACTAGCCATGGATGCAAGCAGCGGCCCAAAAATCCAAAGGGCAAAACATTAGTGACAATATCTGTCATCTCTACCCCACCATCAACCTGTTTGAAATGATGCTCGTGATGCCATATTTTATAGGGACCGATGCGCTGCTCATCGACAAAGAATTCTAGTTGCTTGACTGTTTTGATTTCAGTCACCCAATTGAGCAAAATACCTAGAAGAGGTTTTACGGTGTATGATATCATGAGGCCTTCATACATTTTTTGTGGCACTTCTGAACGAACCACAAAACCCATAGATGGCGGAGTTATTTCCTTTAAGTTATGAGGAGAAGAAAAATAGTCCCAGCAGACTTCTATACTTGCCGGAATGAATTGTGTTCGTTTGAGCTGATACATGCCTATCTAACACACTTGGCCAAAAAAAGTTTACTTGTTTTGAAATGCATTTTTATTAGGCCTAGGACCCATTTCAAAAACCAAAGATCCACCCATTAGCAATTGCTCATGTTCAATAAAAGGACTTGTTAATCTCTTTGTGTTGAAGAAAACTCTTTGAATGTAAATATTTTTTGAAGAATTTTCCGGCGCACTAATTTGCAGTGTTTTACCGTTATCTAGTTGCAAGGTTGCCTTTTTTACCAAGGGCGAAGTAAGACAGTAATAAGTGGCCCCCGGAGCAAATGGATAAAATCCCAAGGCTGAAAATATATACCAAGCACTCATCTGACCACAATCATCATTACCTCCCATACCTGTGGAAGTCTCACCATATTGATCTTTTAGTATCAAGCGGGTTTTCTCTTGTGTTTTCCAAGGTTGTGAAGTAAAATTATAAAAGTACGGGATGTGATGCGAAGGTTCGTTTCCATGTACATAGTTGCCAATAATGCCCTCGCGCATGATATCTTCAGTTTGGGCAAAATATGCGTCGGGCAAATCCATCGTAAATAAAGAATCTAGATGAGTTATGAATTTTTGATCACCACCCATTAATTTGATCAGTTCATAGGGTGCATGTGGCGCATAAAAACTATAATTCCATGCATTGCCTTCGATGAAACCTTGATCATGGGTAGAAAGCGGATCAAAAGAATCTTTGAATGAACCACTCGACATCCTGGGCCGCATGAATCCTGATCCCGCATCATAGACATTTTTAAAGTTATTTGAACGCTTTAAATAGTAGGAAGCCAAGGAGTCATTATTCATTTTTTTTGCCATTTGAGCTATACACCAATCATCATAGGCGTATTCTAATGTTTTTGATACCGAGCTACCACTCACGTCTTCCGCAACAAAGCCATCATCCAAATAAGCACCAAGTCCTTCATAAAATCGTTGATTAGCGGTGCTATGAGCCGCTTCTAAATAACGTTTAGTATGCTTTAGATAGGGGTTGTTTTTAATTACTGCATCTGCCAATACAGATACCGCATGATAGCCAATCATGCACCAATTTTCGTTGGCATAATGCGACCAAATCGGAAGCATGTGGTGTACACTTTGATTGTAATGTTGGAGCATCGATTCAATCATACTCGCATTTTGCTCAGGATAAAATAAATTCAAAAATGGATGTTCAGCCCTGTAAGTATCCCATAAAGAAAAAGTGGTGTAGTTTGTAAATCCATCTGCCTGATGGATGCGTTGATCAAGCCCTCTGTATTTTCCGTCGACATCCATGTATATGGTCGAACCAATTAAGGTATGATACCAAGAAGTGTAAAAATTGACAGCATCTTCAAGCGACAAAAATTCAGCATTCTCAACAATAGAAAATGCTTTTTCCCATTGTACTTGTGCAAGACTTTGGTAGGCAGTAAAATCAGAGATCGGCGCCTCGGTTTTCAAATTAAGTAAAGCTCCTTCTATGGACACTCCAGAAATAGCAACCCTCAACTCAAGGGTATTTGCTGCGCCAAAAAAAAGCGCGGCCTTGATGCCTTGACCCGCCCCTTCGGCAAAATTATTTTCTGTATCAAACTTTCGCCAAAATCCTTTATAAGAACTTGGCCTGATATCTTTGATATGGTAAGTAGAAATTGGTTGGGAAGTGGCAATCGCAAAATAAACGGTTCGTGTCCTCCCCCAACCGTTGGTTTGCTTGTATCCAGTGATCAAGGTATCATTCTCTACACGCAAAAAACACCAAACATTTTTACCCTCGTAATTATAAATACCATGCGTTAAATCTAGAATTAAATGAGTTTGTTCTTGTGCATCAAAACGGTATTTATGCACCCCAACACGCGTGGTGGTTGTCAGCTCCGCAAATACTTTGGGTTCATCTAAATAAACTCCATAATAGCCTGGATTTGCTATTTCTTGATGTGAATATTTAGATCTATAGCCCTTTTGTGGCTCAGCTGAGGTTCCTGGGTTCCATTGGATTGGCCCCGTATTTGGCATGATCAAAATATCCCCTAAATCTGAATGACCCGTCCCTGAAAAATGGGTGTGCGAAAAACCGACTATAGAAGAATCATTGTATTGATAACCTGCACAATACCTATAAACATCCGGCTGGTACCTTCCATTCACTGCAAAGGGAATGGTGTCGGTATCGGGACTCAGTTGAATAGCGCCGAATGGTAAAGTTGCGCCCGGATAAGTATGCCCGGCATCTTGTGTCCCAATGAGCGGTCTTACATGCTCAATAGGCCTATACTGACCATAGGCCGTAGTTAGAATAAAAAGGCAGTAAAAGAAACGCATTAAACAAGCTCAATCACCATGGCTGAGGCTCCGCCACCACCATTACAAATTCCAGCCGCACCTCTTTTGGCGTTGTTTTGCTTGAGCACATGCAATAAAGTGACGATTATTCTTGAACCTGAGTTACCCAATGGATGGCCCAAAGCAACTGCTCCACCATTAACGTCTACTTTATTTGGATCTAAGCCTAGAATCTTGGAATTGGCAATACCCACCACAGAAAACGCCTGATTGAGTTCCCAAAAATCAATATCCGCTACTTGAAGATTGGCCTTTTCTAGCGCTTTGGGAATAGCCAAAGAAGGTGCTGTAGTAAACCACTCAGGTTCTTGGGCTGCATCGGCATAAGATAATATTTTGGCAATAGGCTTTAAGCCATATTTTTTAACCGCTTCTTCGGAAGCTAAAATTAGCGCAGAAGCACCATCATTGAGTGTAGATGCATTGGCTGCGGTGATGGTGCCTTTTTGATCAAAAGCAGGTCTTAAAGAAGGAATTTTATCTAAAAAAACGTTCTTATATTCTTCGTCTTCATTGACAAGGATCGCATCTCCCTTTCGCTGTGGAACGCTCACCCCAACAACCTCTTCTGAAAACCGACCCTGTGCCCAAGCAGCAGCTGCACGTTGATAAGAGGTAATGGCAAATTGATCTTGTTGCTCTCTTGAAATGTCATATTTTTCTGCACACAATTCTGCACAGTTGCCCATGGGTACTTTATTATAAACATCTAACAAGCCATCTTGTGTAATTCCATCCAACATGGAAATGTTTCCAAATTTAGTTGCATTTCGACCTGCGAAATAATGCGGTGTCTGGGACATGTTTTCCATTCCACCTACGGCTACCACCTCATTGTCACCACAAAGTATACTCTGAGCGCCTAGCATAATGGCTTTCATTCCAGATGCGCACACTTTATTAATGGTTGTACAAGGAACATTCTGACCTATGCCAGCCCCGAGTGCGGCTTGCCTTGCAGGTGCTTGCCCCACTCCTGCTTGAAGCACGTTGCCCATAAATACTTCATCTATCCATGCTGGATCAATATTGGATTTGCTCAGTGCACCTTTGATTGCTGCTGCACCTAGTGTAGTTGCTGATACTGAAGAAAAAGCACCCATAAAAGAGCCCATCGGTGTTCTTACGGCTGAGATAATGTAAACGGTTTTTGACATGTTGATTGTGTTTTGCCCACGAATTTACGTAAAAATGTATGTATTTTTGGACTATGCATTTGCTATCTTCTTTTTCGCTTTGGTGGATTTTCCCCATTTTTTTATCGGCAGCTGCAATCAGTTGGCTTTTTTACAAAAATGAGAATTGGCTAAAAGAAAAACATAAGTACTTAAAATATAGCTTGATAAGCATCCGTACTTTAAGTATTGGATTGATCATTTCCTTGCTGCTAGGCTTGCTTTTGGAGCAAATTCATTTCCAAACAGAACAACCCATTCTACTCACCTTAGTTGATCACTCATCTTCTATGATGAACTATCCAGAAAGCCGAAAAGTGGAATCTCAGATTGAAGCCTACAACACGGCCATTCAAAAGAAATTTAAGGGTAGATATAAACTAAAAACGTGGCATTTTGGACAAAATCTTAATTTCAAGCGACAAGGTTTTGATGCCAAGCAAACAAATATGCAATTGCCATTTGAAAGTGCTGCCAATCAATTTTTTAACGCCAACCTTGGCGCCATTGTTCTGATTTCTGATGGTAACTACAACGTTGGGCAACATCCTATGTATGCTTCAGAAAATCTACCACTCACCTCGGTTTACTGCTTGGCAGTTGGCGACACCACGAGTAAAAAAGACCTCATTCTATCTCACGTTGCCTACAATGAGTTGGCGTTTTTGAACAATACCTTTCCTATTGAAATTGATGTAGATGCAAAACAATATTCTGGTGCAAGAACAAATGTCATATTATACGAAAATGGCAAGCAAATTGCCAGTCAATCCTTGCAAGTACCCAAAGGCAAATCAAGTCGAACTACCATGCAATTTAATTGCAAAGCACTCAAGGCAGGTATCAACGAATACAAGGTCAAAGTTGGGCCTTTAAAAGGTGAATTTTCTCTACAAAATAACCAACGTACTTTTTACATTGAAATCATCGATAGCCGAAATAAAGTATTAATTTACAGCCATACACCCCATCCAGATGTTGCAGCCCTTCACGAGGCTTTGATTGGCAACCAACTCAATGAAGTTGTTGTGCAATACGCAACCCAATTGGATTTGGCCAAATTAAATAGTTACGACCTTGTCATTTGGCACGATCCAGGACAAAATTTTAACAACCAACTGTTCAGTGTGTTGGAAAAAAATAACTTGCCCGTTTGGTATATTCTCGGTACGCAGACTGACCAAGCGATAGCCAACAAAATTGCTCATGGATTATCCTTTTCCTTGAAGCAGCAATCCGAAGAAGTAATGGCTAGTGCTGCAGCAGGGTTCTCTATCTATGAAGCCAATAGTATATTTTTAGATTTGTTAAAAAACATGCCGCCGCTTACCAAAAAATTTGGTGATGTCAATGCCAAAGCCGGCGCCGAGACTCTTCTTCAACAACGCATTGGTGAGATCATCAAAAACCAACCCTTACTTAGTTTTTATCGGTACAAACAAAATCGCGAGGCCTATTTGATTGGGGAAGGAATTTGGAAATGGCGCCTACTGACCTATCTTAAAAAGCAAAGTCACGAAGCTTTTGACCAGTTCATCAATGAGATTACAAGTTACCTCATGGTTAAAAAAGAAGGCAGCGGTCTAAGAGTGCAAGCACCCAAAAAAAGAGCTGTATCAGAAAATTGTGTTTTAAGTGCTTCCTTTTATAATGAAGCCTTACAAGCCATCAACAGCCCAGAAATAAAATGGGAGCTCAAGGACCAACGCAACAAATTGCGCAAAGGCACTTTTTCAACCAAAGGAAGTTATTACCAACAGCAATTGGGCAAACTCAAGGCTGGACGCTATTATTGGAAAGTGTACACGAGTTTTAACAATAAAAAATACATCAAATCCGGAGCCTTTGTGGTGGAAGATATAGAACTCGAATCTTTGGAATCAGCTGCCAGACACAGCACCCTCTATCAATTATCTGCTCAAAACCAAGGTAAAGTATTCCCATTGAAAGCCTACCAAAAATTGATCAATACCCTGGCCAAAAAAAACGATTTAGTCGATCTGAGGACTGAGTCTCACCACTTTGACCCCTTGATAGACTACCAGTGGTTATTGTTAATGATACTTTGCCTACTCTTTTTAGAATGGTTTTTAAGAAGGTACTTTGGTGCTTATTAGTAATTTTAAATCCAAACGATTCCAATGCGCGTGTTCAGCATTACAATTATTATCCTTTTTTCATTTGTTTGTAACGGACAAATCCTATCTAGCAATTTAGGGTCTTACCAAGATGGTGATATCATATTTCAACATAGCGCCTCAGCCCAAAGTACTGCTGTTCAATTGGCAACTAATTCTTATTATTCACATTGTGGCATTATCATTCATCTGCAAGGCAAAGCTTACGTATTTGAAGCCATTGAACCGGTTGGTGTTCGTCCTATTGAATCTTGGATAGAAAGTGGTAAAGAACAAAAATACGCGGTTTACCGACTTGAGAATCTTACCTTGTCTGCAGAACAACTTCTTACAATGCGAGCATATCTTGAGGCCCAAATTGACAAACACTACGACCTCGGCTTTAACTGGTCAGACAAAGAAATGTATTGTTCTGAACTCGTTTATAAGGCATACAAAAGTGTAGGTATTGAATTGTGCCATACAAAGGCTCTACGCGATTTTAATTTGGAAAGTCCTCAAGTGAGAAGAATCATGCAACAACGCTACGGTACTCAAATTCCATACGACGAACCCATGGTTTCGCCTGGTCAACTTTCAGAATCTAAATTCTTGCACCAAATTTATTAAGTAAAGATGACTCTCAGTTTTCAATTCTTAGCCTTTGATGAACTCACCACGCATCAATTATACGACTACCTGAGATTACGCAGTGAAGTTTTTGTGGTAGAACAAAATTGTGTATACCAAGATTTAGATAATCTTGATCAAATTGCTCACCATGTTTTGGTTTATGAGTTCAATACATTAATTGGGTGTGCAAGAATCATTCCAGCCGGCCAAGCATACAAAGAAATTTCAATAGGCCGAGTCATTGTTGCCAAAGAGCAGCGCAAAAAAGACATTGGAATTGAACTTATGAAATTTTGTATTGAGCAAATGAATAAAAATTTTGGTCCACAATCCATTGTACTCTCTGCACAAGCCCATTTGCAAGAGTTCTATAAAAAACACAACTTTGTAGCGGTTGGAGAAATTTACCTCGAAGACGGTATCCCCCACATACACATGATCAGACAAAAACAATTTAAATAGCATGAAAAATTTTCTTTTCTTATTGACCACATCGAGCATATTTTTATCGAGTTGTAAACACGCTCAACAAAACGACCCCTCATCCAATTCAAGCCTCCAACAAAGCATAGACCAAACTGCTCTCGATAGAACAATCAGCCCTGCAGATGACTTCTTTTTATTTGCCAATGGCTCTTGGATAGCCAAAACGGATATTCCAGCTAGTGAATCTAGATGGGGAAGTTTCAATGAGTTAGAGGCCTCCAATAACGAAAAGCTCAAGCAAATTCTCAACAAAGCCGTAGCGATGAACCCTGAACCTGGCACCCAACTCCAGATTTTGGGGGCTTATTATCAGTCGTTTACCAATATGCAACATCGTGATGAACTGGGTATTGCGCCACTTTCAGAGGATTTGAATAAAATCAATATGCTCTCTGATAAATCAAATCTTGAACCGATTATTGCAAGCTTACACAAGGACGGCATTTCAGCATTGTTTTCCTATGGTATTGGGCAAGACCTTAAAAATGTCAATCGAAATGTAGCATACATTAGCCAAGCAAGTTTGGGCCTTCCTAACAGAGACTATTATAAAGAAGAAAACAAATCAGCCATCCGAGAAGCTTATCATGACTTTGTTTTAAAAGCGCTGGAGATTTGCCAGTTTGAGAACGCCGCACAGATGACAGCAGACATTATCAACTTTGAGCAGGCTCTTGCGACAGCCATGTATAGACCGGCAGAACAAAGACAGCCTGAAAAAACTTACAACCCTCAAGAACTAAGTGTAGTCATACGCTATCTATTACCTCAGTTCAACCTCAAACCTTATTTTCAAATCCTTGGTTCTAAAACTCCAGACACACTCGTGGTGAGCAACCCCGCATACATGACTAATTTGGCAGAAGTACTAAATAACTCTAGTCTTGATCAGATCAAAGCTTATTTGACTTGGGCGGTAATCAATCATTATGCAGGTCATTTAAATACGGAACTAGACATCCTCAATTTTTCATTTTATGGCCAAGTGCTTTCAGGTAAAAAAGAACAAGCTGACATAGAAAAAAGATGTATCGACGAGATTACTGATTTGCCTATCGGTGAGTTGCTCGGCAAAGCATTTGTTGAAGAACATTTTTCAGAAGCTGCCCAAAACAAGGTAAATACCATGGTAGACAATCTACTGATCGTATACCGTGAACGCATTAATGGCTTGGAATGGATGTCCGACTTAACTAAAAAGGAAGCCGTCAACAAACTTGATGCCATTGGACGCAAATTAGGCTTCCCAGAAAAATGGGAAGATTTCAGCTCACTACACCTGCGTGCAGATCGTTATTTCTGGAATTACCAAGCGATCAATAGATACAGCACTGAAAAGAACTTAGCCAAATTTGACCAAGCTGTTGACAAACAAAAATGGGGCATGCCGGCACATATGGTCAATGCCTATTATCATCCACTTTTAAATGAAATTGCTTTTCCGGCAGGAATCATGCAAGCACCATTTTTTGATGAGCACTTTGAAGATGCAGTGAATTATGGTCGGATCGGAATGGTGATTGGACATGAATTCACTCATGGCTTTGATGACATGGGAAGTAAATTTGCAGCAGACGGATCTTTCAATAATTGGTGGACAGAGGAAGACCGCCTCTTGTTTGAAGAAAAAACAAAAATTTTGGGCGCTACCTTTTCAAGCTTTTGCCCCATTGAAGACCACTGTGTAAATCCAGATCTCACAATGGGAGAAAATATTGCAGATCTCGGTGGGCTCACCATGGCCTACTATGCTTATACACGCACCGAAGAATTTAAATCAGGGGCCTTGGTAGAAGGATTCACCCCTGCCCAACGCTTCTTTATTGCGTATGCACAACTTTGGAAGATTAAATACACTGAAGCCGAGATGAAGAAGCGCTTGGCCACAGACCCACATTCTCCAGGTATGTATCGCGTAAATGGCCCCTTGAAGAACTGCCCTGAATTTTTTGAGGCATTTCAAATAGAACAAGGGCGACAAATGCGCAACGATACTAAAAAAGTTGCTCGCATTTGGTAAGAAACTCTGCTTCGGTGAGCTGTTCTTGCTGACCAGTTTCCATATTTTTTAAACTGAGCATTCCGTCTTTAGCCTCTTGCTGGCCTATCATAACCACATATGGAACCTGGCGATCATTGGCATATTTGAGTTGTTTTTGCAATTTACTTGCTTGCGGATAAAGTTCTGCAGCGAGGCCAATATTGCGCACCTCACGGAGCAGTTTTAAAGCGTGTTTTGCTTCACTTTCTCCAAAGTTGACAAATAAAACACTCAAGGTTTGATTCAAAGACTTCGGGAACAAATCTAGCTCAGACATAACATCATAAATGCGATCTGCGCCAAAAGATATACCTATACCCGATAAATCTTTTAAGCCGAACAATGCAGTGAGGTCGTCATAGCGGCCTCCGCCACAAATACTACCCATCTTCACCCCATGTGCTTTGACTTCAAATATAGCACCAGTATAATAATTCAAACCCCGAGCTAGTGTGAGGTCAAAAATGAGCTCGCCCTTTTGAAGCCCCAGTGCAGCTATATCATCAAGGACCACTTTTAATTCATCGAGTCCCTTTTGCCCAATTTCACTTTGAGCCAAATATTCTCCAAGCAACTCCATCTTTTGCTCATTATTGCCTTGCAACGCAAAGAGTGGTGTGATTTTCTCAATTGATTTTGGAGTAAAACCCTTCTGAAGTAATTCATCAATTACACCCTGTTGTCCTATTTTATCTAGCTTGTCAAGAGCAACAGTTAAATCAACAATACGATCAGCCTCACCAATGAGCTCGGCAATACCGCTCAATATCTTTCTGTTGTTGATACAAATGCTGAAGCCCGGCAAACCAAGATTACTCAAGACTTCATCAAAAATTTGAATCATTTCTACCTCATAAAGCAAGGACTCAGAACCAACCACATCGACATCACATTGGGTAAACTCTTGATAGCGACCGTGCTGAGGTCGATCTGCTCTCCAGACCGGCTGAATTTGATAGCGTTTAAAAGGAAAAGTTAGGTCATTTTGATGTTGCACCACAAAACGTGCGAAAGGCACGGTCAAATCATAACGCAATGCTTTTTCCGAGAGTGAGCTCGCAAAGCGAGGTAAATTATCTGCTGCTAAAGCCTCCAAATCAGCTTTACGTATTTTCTCACCAGAATTTAGGATGCGGAAAATAAGTCTGTCGCCTTCATCGCCATACTTGCCCATGAGGGTACTTGACAATTCAAAACTAGGTGTTTGGATTGGCGCATAACCATAGCGGGCAAAGACTTGCTTGACAATATCGAATAAAAAATTACGTTTTGCCACCTCTGCAGGCAAGAAATCTCTGGTGCCTTTTGGAATTGTTGGTTTTTGAGCCATGTTAGGTATTGTTGTTTTGCAAAAATAATTCATAAATCACACCATCCGACAATCCAATCCTAGGAACCTGAATGATTTGTTGCTTTAAGGCCAAAAGTGCCGTAGTGTAAATTTGCAAAGCGGGCCCCAACACTTCTGCTCTATCAGGCTTAAGTTTAAATTTTGAAATCCGCTCACTTTGGCTCAGACTTATCAATTCATTTTGAAGTGCTAGCAAGTCCTTCAAAGTTATTTCTTGCTTGGTATTGGCACCAATTATCTTCATGGCCCTATTGATATTTCCTCCTGTACCCATGACCAAGTATTGCTCAGTTGGAGAGGTGTTATTTGTTAGCCACGTACTGAATTGGCCCCAAATTTCTTCAGGCACCTTTCCCTTTAATAAACGAATTGTGCCAAGTTCAAAGGACCGGGAAGCAATTTTACTCCCATTTTCAAAAACACTAATTTCTGTACTACCCCCGCCAACGTCAATGAGTACATACTTTGATTTTTGTAGTAATCCTGAAAGGTGAAAAGCAGAAAAAATAAGCCTTGCCTCTTCGTCTCCGGCTATGATTTCAATTTCAAGACCTGTTTGCACTGCAATTTGTGAAGTGATTTTTTTTGCATTTTTAGCCTCTCTCAATGCAGAGGTCGCTACAGCTCTTAAATGTTGTGCACCGTGTACCTGAGTTAAAAGCAAAAAAGCTTTGATTGCATCTGTGAGCTGAGTAGTTTTATTTTTTCCAAGTTTCCCTGATTCGAATACATCCGCACCCAAACGAAGCGGAACCCGATAGTAGGCAACTTTATGAAAAGTATCGACAAAATCTTTGCACTCATGTTGCACAATTGAAAGGCGCATCGCATTGGTTCCAATATCTATAGCAGCAAAGATCATCAATACAAAATTAAACATTGCCTATTGCTTTGGCATTAAATAATTCGTTTATTTGTTTAGTCAAGATGAAGTATAAAGAGCAGCATATTTTTAAAACGAATACAAGCCCGCATCCAGGCTGCCTACTATTGGCCGATCCATTTTTGGATCAAGAACATTTTGTTCGTGCCGTAATATTACTTATTGAACACAACGAGGAAGAAAGTTTTGGATTGGTCTTAAATCACCCCACGGAATTACACCTCAACGACTTAACGCATCTGAGTAATCTTGAACTACCCATTTATAGCGGCGGGCCAGTTGGAAGCGATCAACTCTTTTATTTGCATCGTTTTTCAAATATTGATGGCGCACTTCAAATCAATGAACAACTCTATTTTGGTGGAGCATGGCAGCAAGTTTTAAAAAAAGCTCAGTTGGCAAAAACACCTCAAAAACAACTCAGGATTTTTAGAGGATATGCCGGTTGGGGAGCTCAACAATTAGATGCCGAGGTAGCTGAACACGCCTGGATTTGCCTGCCAACAATCCATGAAAAAACATGGTTACAAACCGATCCATCGACGCTTTGGAAAAAATATCTCCTCGACCTTGGTCCGGATTTATCCGTTTTTGCTCATTTCCCCTTGCATTTGGCAGACAATTAAACGCATAAAATCATTGTTTGTCAAGTAATTATGCGTACCTTTGCACCTCATTTTGAACGTGCACCCTGATTGCGCGCCTTTTATTTTGTTTAACATCTTTCTGATAATCAGGGTATTAGAAATACAAATTTACAGGCCAAATGGCAAAAAATATTGAACCGCAGGGAACTGCAGATTTTGATTGGGAAGCACTCCAATTAGATGGCTACAATCAAGTAGAGCGCTCTGAGCTCGGAGATCGTTACGAAAAAACCCTTACTTCCATCATGGAAAAAGAAGTAATCCAGGGTACTGTAGTGATGATCAACAAAAAAGAAGTGATCATTAACATTGGTTACAAATCAGAGGGTGTCGTAGCAGCAAATGAATTCCGCTACAATCCAGATTTAAAAGTTGGCGATAGCGTAGATATTTACGTTGATTGCCTTGAAGACAAAACAGGTCAACTTATCGTTTCTCACCGCACTGCACGTATGCACAGTGCATGGATCCGTGTCAATGATGTATTGCGCACCGGAGAAATCATTACTGGTTTTGTTAAATGCCGCACCAAAGGAGGTCTTATTGTTGATGTATTCGGTATTGAAGCTTTCTTACCAGGATCACAAATCGACGTAAAACCTATCCGTGACTACGATATCTACGTAGGTAAAAATATGGAATTCAAAGTGGTGAAAATCAACGAAGAATTCCGCAATGTTGTAGTTTCTCATAAAGCGCTTATCGAGGCTGAGCTCGAAGAGCAGAAAAAACAAATTATCTCTGGCCTAGAAAAAGGACAAGTATTGGAAGGGGTTGTGAAAAACATCACTTCTTATGGTGTGTTCATTGATCTTGGTGGTGTTGATGGATTGATTCACATCACGGACCTCTCTTGGGGACGCGTTACACACCCAGAAGAGATGTTAGAGCTAGACCAAAAAATCAATGTAGTTATTCTAGACTTTGATGACGACAAAAAACGCATTGCTCTTGGTTTAAAACAATTACAACCACATCCATGGGATTCTCTTGACACTAGCCTCAAAGTTGGAGACAAAGTGGAAGGAAAAGTTGTTGTCATGGCTGACTATGGTGCATTTATCGAAATTGCAGCTGGTGTAGAAGGCCTTATTCACGTTTCTGAGATGAGTTGGTCTCAACACCTTCGTTCAGCTCAGGACTTCCTTAAAATTGGAGACAGCGTTGAAGCAGTAGTACTTACCCTTGACCGCGAGGAGCGTAAAATGTCATTGGGTATCAAACAACTCATGCCAGATCCATGGAATGACATCGAAATCAAATATGCCGTAGGTACACGCCACAGTGCTAAAGTACGCAACTTCACCAACTTTGGTGTTTTTGTAGAACTTGAAGAAGGCGTTGATGGATTGATTCATATTTCTGACCTTTCTTGGCAGAAAAAAATCAAGCATCCATCAGAATTCTGTAAAGTGGGTGATGCCATGGAAGTATTGGTCTTGGAAATTGATCGCGAAAACCGTCGTATCTCATTAGGACACAAACAACTTGAAGAAAACCCTTGGGATGTATTCGAGACAACTTTTGCTGAGGGCACCGTTCATAGCGGAACAATCATCGACATGAAAGACAAGTCTGGAATTGTTGCCTTACCTTATGGCGTTGAAGGAATTTGCCCTTCAAAACATTTGCGTAAAGAAGATGGTTCAAATGCCAAAGTTGAAGATACACTTGACTTTAAAGTGATTGAATTCAATAAAGATGCCAAAAAGATTGTTCTATCTCATACGCGTCTATTTGAAGAAGGTGAAGACAAGCCAACTTCATCTGCCAAAGGCAGCAAAAAATCTGGCGGAAATCAAACCGATCAAGCAGTAAAGGCAATCAATCAAAGTGCTGAAAAATCAACACTTGGAGACTTAGATGCGCTTGCTGAGTTGAAAGAAAAAATGGATCGTGGCCAATAAGTCACAATTCAACAAATTAAAGGGGGCTTCGGCCCCCTTTTTTATTGTTTAGTGTCTCAAATTTATACTTAACTTTAGCAACTGAAAGATGGAAACGAGTCAAATTTCTAGCACTGTTAAAGATATTTTTGCCGCATACTTGGAGCAAAATGGTCACCGCAAGACACCAGAACGCTTCGCTATACTCGCAGAAATTTATGCCTACAATGGTCATTTTGATGTTGAATCTCTTTACATCAAAATGAAGAACCATAACTATCGCGTTTCGAGAGCTACCCTCTACAATACGATTGAATTGCTATTGGCCTGTAATTTAGTGCGCAAACACCAATTTGGCAAAAACATTGCACAATTTGAAAAAGCACATGGCTCAAAACAACACGATCATTTAATCATCACCGACAGTGGAGAAGTCATAGAGTTTTGTGATCCACGCATTCAACAAATCAAAGGAACCATTGAAGAATTATTTGGTGTTGAAGTGCAACACCACTCTCTTTATTTTTATGGGATCAAAAAAAGTAACATCAACTAATGGAAGTACTACTGCAACATTCAGGGCCCTTGAGTATTCTGAAACTTAACGGGCGTTTCTTCACAGAAAGTGACCGTGAACATGCCATTGAAAAGCTAGATGAAATTGAAAACTGGAATTTGGTCATTGATTTGTCCGAATTGGAATACATTAATTCTACTGGAATTGCATTCCTGGTTAAAACACTTACTAGGTCTCGACTCAACCTTGGCGACACGATCTTATTTAAGCCCAATGCTCAGCTCAGTAAAATCTTCGAACTGACACGAATGGAGCATATATTTAACATTTTTGAAGATTTCGAACAAATTAAAAAGTTTTTTGAACAAACAACATGAAGGTAGACGTACTATTAGGCTTACAGTGGGGAGACGAAGGAAAAGGAAAAATTGTTGATGTACTCACCCCCTCCTATGATATTATAGCACGATTTCAAGGCGGACCAAATGCTGGCCACACCTTGGAATTCGAAGGAATTAAACATGTGTTACACACCATACCATCTGGTATTTTCCATTCCGAGGTAATCAATTTGGTTGGAAACGGCGTTGTCATTGACCCTGTTGTGTTTAAAGCAGAACTCGATAAACTCCAGCCTTTTGGCATCAATTTTCAAGAGCGCTTGTTGCTATCCAAAAAAGCACATCTTATTTTACCTACACACAAATTACTGGATGCAGCATCAGAAATTGCAAAAGGTAAAAATAAAATTGGATCTACACTGAAGGGAATTGGCCCTACCTACATGGATAAAACGGGCCGTAACGGCCTACGTGTAGGAGATATTTTCTCACCTCATTTCAAAGAAAAATACAATGCCTTGGTTGAGAAACATGTCGGTATTTTAGAGCACCACGAAGACTTTACCTATGATTTAAGTGCACTTGAACAACCTTGGTTTGAAGCCATTGAGGTACTCAAATCATTGCAGGCTGTCGATTCAGAACATTATCTAAATAATGCCCTGTTAGCACGACAAAACGTACTGGCCGAAGGTGCACAAGGCACTATGCTCGACATCGACTTCGGGACCTACCCTTTTGTAACTTCATCCAATACCGTGACGGCAGGAACCTGCACCGGACTTGGCATTGCTCCTACAAAAATTGGATCTGTCATTGGTATATTCAAGGCTTATTGTACCCGCGTTGGCAGTGGCCCCTTCCCTACCGAATTACTCGATAGTACAGGAGAGCTCATGCGCAAGGAAGGAAATGAATTTGGCGCAACCACCGGAAGGCCAAGACGATGCGGGTGGTTAGACCTCGTGCAACTGCGTTATGCAATAATGATTAATGGTGTCACTGAGCTGGCCATGATGAAAAGCGATGTCCTAGGAATATTTGAACACATCCAAGTATGCACGCATTATATCATCGATGGCCAAAAAGTTGATGAATTTCCGTATGATGTAACAGATATTTCTATTAAACCCGTCTACGAAAAACTAGAAGGTTGGCATTGTGACCTTACTGAACTTGAGGATTTCCAAAGCGCCCCGGCAGCTCTAAAAGCCTATGTTTCGTATTTAGAAGCACAATTAAACATCCCCATTCGCGTTATTTCTGTAGGGCCAGACCGCAAACAGACCCTTCAAAATTAAAAATGACTACTCGCTTCCAAAATAAAATTGCATTCACATTTATTGCAACTTTATTTTGTTTGCAGGTTTGGAGCCAGGGTAAATTACAGTTGCTACCAGGTACCCAAAAAGTATATGCCATTCAAAACAATGTACACCGATTGGTCGGAACAGTAAGTTTTGAATACCAAGGCAATACCATGTATTGCGACTCTGCACACTACAATGATAAGGCAAAGGAGGTTCGCGCCTATGGCAATGTTCATATACAAAAACACGGCATCAACCTTTATGCAGACTCGATTTATTATGCAGAAAACAACAAATACGCCAAGCTTTGGGGAAATGTAAGAGCGCGTGATAACGCTTACAAAATGAGTGCGGATTCCATGGACTATGACGCCAAAAAAGGACGCGCCATTTTTCGAAGCTACGGAACCATTGCTTCAATTCTCTCTGATGAGAAAATTACTTGCGAACGCGGATATTTTTACCCAGCCAATGGCTCCTTTTTCTTTAGTGGGAAAGTGCATTACTCCAAGGCTGATTTAGATGTCACGGCAGACACCCTCCAATTTGCCTATGAACAACAAAAATTGTACTTTTTTGGCAATACCCAACTACGCAATGACAGCACGCAAATCTATTGCCAGAAAGGATGGTATCATGTTCAAACCGAGGCTGGTTCGCTCTTTGACCATGCTGAAATCTATTTAAAAAATACAATTATCAAAGGAGACACCCTATTGATCAATACAAAAACCAATGACCATGAAGGTCGGGGAAATGTTTATTTTAAAGACCTTGACCATCAATTGGCCTTATTGGGATCCCATATGGTTTACAGTACTACAGATCACTTTGCATACGTTTGCGGCAATAGCCTAGGTTTTTTAAAATACCAAAATGACACACTATATGTACACGCAGACACCTTATTTTTAGAGCGAGATAGCATAAATCAATCTAAAAATCTTGTGGCCAATAAAAATTTTCGTTTCCTTCATCCTAAACTCCAAGGAATTGGAGATAGCACCTCCTATAATTTTGAATTGTCGAAATTGGAAATAGGAAAAGACCCTGTGTTATGGTCTAAAAACGGTGAATTAAAAGGTGAGGTTGCTAAAGTATTTTTCAAAGACTCCTTACTTAAGCAAGTAGAATTGGACGCTAATGCAACTATTTTATTTGAGGTGCAAAAGGATAGTTTATACAATCAAATGGCTGCCAAACGCATTGTGGCTGATTTTGACACGAGTGGTACCCTTTACCAAGTTACTGCCAGTGGCAATGCCTGGACAATATTCTTTCCGCTAACCACAAAGAAAATAAACGACACCCTAGTTGAAGAGCAGCGAGAAGGCCTCAATAGGTTGATAGCTCAAAAACTATTGGTAGAACTTAAGCAAGGGGAAGTATCTCAGATTACCTATTTTGATCAACCTGATGGCATTTTTTATCCCATGCAAGAAATTGATCCAAAAGATCGTTGGATAAAAGGATTCAAGTGGAATCCGTCATTGCGTCCAAGGAGCGCAATAACACTTAGACAGGATTAGCCTAGCAACATTTTATTTAGTTCAATTCTTCCGAGTCTTCGATTGAATCCCAACGTGTAACACTCTTCACGCCTTCGACTTGCTCAAATTTGCGAGTAAGTTGTTCTAATTGCGCAGTGTCATAGACCAAAACCTTGATGCGGCCTTCAAACACACCGTCATTGGTCTCAAAGGAAATGCTTTTCATGTTGATATTGTTCTGCCTTGAAATGATTTCCGTTAGTCTATTCACAAGCCCAATTTGGTCAATACCTATGATACGAATTGCGGCAATTCGCTCCACAAAGGCACTGCTTTGCCATCGGGCTTTTAAACAACGATAAGCCAATTTTGAAAGCAAATGCACCGCATTCGGACAATTGAATCGATGAATTTTTATCCCACTAGAAATGGTAATGAATCCAAAAATGGAGTCGCCTGGAATTGGGCTGCAACATTTGGCCAGGGTATATTCAAAACCTTTGAAGTCCTCCCCTATAACAATTGTGTCTGAATCCGTATTGATGCCCTCATTCATGAGCGCCTCTTCAGATCCTTTAATTTTCTTGGAGCGAATTTTACGTTCAATCACAATTTGGCCACCAACTACATTTAATTCGCGCAATTGACTTAAATCGAACTTCCCTTTGGCAATCTTGAAGTACAAATTAGTGGTAGTATCCATACCAAAATGTTTTTCAAGAGCACGTAAATTTTCGGCGTTGAAACGAATGTTGAACTGCTTGAATTTTCTCTCCAGAATTTCTTTACCATCGGCAGCTACTAATTTATAGGCCTCATTCAAGGCTTGTTTGACGCGTTGTTTTGCTTTGGCCGAAACTACAAAACGCAACCATTCATCGTTGGGTTTTTGTTTTGATGAAGTAAGGATTTCTAACTGATCTCCATTTTGTAATTGGTAACTGAGTGGCACCAAACGGTTGTTCACCTTAGCACCTATACACTTATTTCCTATCTCGGTGTGAATATCGTAGGCAAAATCTAATATCGTTGAGCCGGTTGGCAATACACGTAATTCGCCTTTGGGAGTAAAAACATATATTTCGTCATTGAATAAATTTAATTTGAAATCATTGACAAAATCCAAGGCGCTGGCATCTGGATTGTCTAGTAGGTCCCTGATTTCAGCAATCCAACGATCAAACTTATTTTCGTCTGTTTTGGATTCTTTGTATTTGTAATGTGCCGCCAAACCATGTTCAGCAATGTCATCCATTCGCTTGCTTCTAATTTGAACTTCCACCCAACGCCCTTGCGGAGACATCACGGTGGTATGAAGAGACTCATAGCCATTGGCACGAGGTGTGGAAACCCAATCTCGAAGTCTTTCAGGACTAGGCTGATAAAAATCGGTCACTACCGAATACACTCTCCAGCAATCTGACTTCTCTTTTTCAGGCGGAGAATTGAGAATGATGCGCAATGCAAATAGATCAAAAACCTCTTCGAATGGCACATCCTTGGTTTGCATTTTGCGCCATATCGATGACAAGGATTTGGTACGCGCTTTTATTTCAAATTGATACCCCTGGGACTGCAACTCGGCTCGAATTGGTGCTACAAACCTTCGAATAAAGCGATTGCGCACATCTTGTGTGGATTTGAGCTTGCTTTCAATCTGAAAGTAAATCTCAGGTTCACAGTACTTCATTGATAGGTCTTCAAGTTCAGATTTGATTGGATACAAACCCAAACGATGGGCCAATGGTGCGTATAGGAATTTGGTTTCAGAAGCAATTTTGAGCTGCTTTTCGGGCTTCATGCTTTCAAGCGTTCGCATGTTGTGCAAACGATCGGCTAATTTGATCAATACAACCCGAAAATCGTCCGATATGGTCAAGATCATTTTACGAAAATTCTCCGCCTGGATGGAGGTATTTTCGTCGAAAACTTCTGGAATTTTAGTCAGACCATCGATGATTTTTCTAACTGTTACCCCAAAAATATCCTCAATGTCTTGCAGAGTGATATGCGTATCTTCTACAGTATCATGCAGTAGGGCACAAACAATGGCGGTTGGTTCTAGGCCCATTTCTTCGGCACAAATTCTTGCCACCGAGATCGGATGATAAATATAAGGTTCACCAGATCGCCTACGCATGTCTTTATGGGCATCTAAGGCGATATCAAACGCCTTTCGAATCATTTTAGTTTCATCGCGAGAGCGGTCTTTGGTAGCGCGCAATAAGCCCTTGAAGGCATTGAGAATTTCTATGCGTTCTCTTTCTAAATCAATGGGTGTATTGGCGTCGTAGTACATCAAAGTGCAGCAAGCAATTTACTTCTAACTTCTCCAAAACCAATTTTTATGCCATTTTTCTCACACACGCCTCGCATGATCACTGTATCGTTATCTTGAATGAAACGGCGCTCAGTGCCATCTGGCATTTGCACAGGTTTTGTACCTTTCCAGGCAATCTCTAGCATAGAACCATAGGAATCAGGTGTCGGGCCAGAAATGGTACCAGAACCCATTAAGTCTCCACAACGAATGTTGCAGCCATTGATCGTATGATGTGCAAGCTGCTGAGACATATTCCAATACATATAACGAAAATTGGATTGGCTGACAATTTTTTCAGGTTGATTCATTGCCTCTATGGCCACCTCTAAGGCGATATCATAAGATTTGTTTCCATCAAAACGCAAATATTCTAAAACCTCAGGCTGCTGCTCAGGAGTTGGGCAGCAAAAAGGTTGTAGTGCGTCAAGCGTTACAATCCAACAAGACATCGAGGAAGCAAAATTTTTCGCTAAAAATGGCCCTAGAGGAACATACTCCCATTTTTGAATATCCCTTGCTGACCAATCATTGAAAAGGCACAATCCAAAAATGTAATCCTCTGCTTCTGCAGTACTGATACTTTGTCCTAAGGCCTTGCCATCAAAGGTAATGAAACCCATTTCAAGTTCGAAATCTACCTGACGTGAAGGAGCAAAAATAGGGTCCGAATTGTCATCAGGTTTGATTTGCCCTTTAGGACGCACTACTGACTGTTCGGAGGGAATCACCGAAGATGCCCTGCCGTGGTAGCCCACCGGTATCCAAAGCCAGTTAGGTAAAAGTGCATTGGCTGGGTCGCGAAACATGACACCCACATTGGTAGCGTGCTCTTTAGATGAGTAGAAATCAGTATAGTCGCCAATCTGGACAGGTAAGGCCATTTGAATGGCCTCTACGGGAATCAGAGCGCTATGATGGAGGGTATGATGTTGAAATGATTCGTTGGAATCGCTGAGCAAATCTGAGAGTCGGTTTCTTAAAGCACGCATGGCCATTTTACCGTGCTGCATCATTGGGTTTAAGAACGGTTGATCAAAATCTTGGGGACCAAATTCGAGGTCTTCGAAGTAGCCAAAAGAGGCCAACTGAAACAAATCAAGAACAAAATCACCAATACGCACCCCAACGCGCTTGGTAATTGACGCGTTATAGAAAATTCCAAATGGCAAATTTTGGATCGGAAATTCTGTTTGATCTGCCCCCGAAACCCATGTTCGCAATGCGGGATTGTTTGCTGTAATCTCCATTTTTAGGTCTGTTATACATTAAATCGAAAGTGCATGATGTCGCCATCTTGTACTATATATTCTTTTCCTTCCACTTTAAATTTACCTGCTTCCTTGACTGCACTTTCCGAGCCCAAAAGTATGTAATCATTGAACTTCATGACTTCGGCACGGATAAAACCTTTTTCAAAATCAGAGTGTATGACCCCTGCAGCTTGTGGGGCAGTCATGCCTTTGCGAATAGTCCAAGCCCTCACCTCTTTTACGCCAGCCGTAAAGTAGGTTTGAAGATTTAAGAGTTCATAGGCCTGACGAATCAATCGATTGACTCCTGGCTCTTCGAGTCCAAGCTCCTCTAAAAAAAGTTGACGTTCGTCGTAAGTATCGAGCTCAGTGATGTCGGCCTCAATCTTTGCGCCAATCACCAAAACTTCAGCATTTTCATTACTTACCGTAGCCCTTACTTTTTCAACATAGGCATTGCCGGCCTTAACTGAGGCTTCGTCTACATTGCAAACATACATGACGGGCTTGGAAGTGATCAGATTAAAACCCTTGATAACATCCATTTCTTCTTGTGTAAAGCCTAAACCTCGTACAGACTTCCCCTGCTCAAGCCCTTCTTTGATACGCAATGCAAAATCATTTTCTTTGAGTGCTTCCTTGTCACCGGATTTGATCACTCGAGACAAACTTTGAATTTTTTTCTCGATGGTTTCCAAGTCCTTAAGTTGCAGTTCGATATCGATAATTTCCTTGTCTCGGATAGGATCTACGCTGCCATCCACATGAATGATATTGCCATCGTCAAAACAACGCAACACATGCAATATAGCATCGGTCTCACGGATATTGGCCAAGAATTGATTGCCAAGCCCCTCCCCTTTGGAGGCTCCTTTGACCAATCCTGCAATATCAACTATTTCCATCGTGGTGGGCACAACGCGCTCAGGATTGACAATAGCTTCAAGTTGCTCTAATCTAGGATCTGGAACAGAGATAGTTCCTAGGTTGGGTTCTATGGTACAAAAAGGAAAGTTTGCCGACTGCGCTTTGGCATTTGACAAGCAATTAAATAAAGTAGATTTTCCGACGTTTGGCAAGCCAACAATTCCGCATTTTAAAGCCATTTCTTGTATTGATTAGTTCTTTTGACAAAGATAACCAAAAGGAGAATGCTTCTGTCTAAAATTGGTAATTTTACGCAAAATGTAAGCAATGAAAAGGCTATTTTATTTACTTGTTTTTTTAGGTCAATTTACTGAAGGCTATTCCCAAGATTCAGTAATGGTTCGTCGCATTTATGACCAAGCACTCTTAAACGGACAAGCCTATGAAAACTTGCGTCAGCTATGCAAAGATATCGGACCCCGCCTCTCTGGCTCTGCCCAAGCACAAATGGCCATCGACTGGAGTTACCAAAAAATGCGCTCCTATCAATTTGACAAAGTACAAAAACAAGCAATTACCGTGCCCCATTGGGAGCGAGGAACCACGGAAAGCGCCTGGTATCAAACATCTAACGGCACACTTCACAAAGTACATCTACTGGCGCTAGGTGGTTCTATAGGCACCAACGGGTTGCTGCAAGCAGAAATCATTGAATTTAAGACCCTCGAAGCCCTTCAATCAGCTAAAAAAGAAATAATCGAAAATAAAATTGTCTTTTTGAACCAGCCAATGGACGCAGCTCAAATCCAAACCTTTAAAGCTTATGGCGCATGTTATGCCATACGTGGCAATGGTGCTGTCGAAGCTGCCAAACTTGGTGCCAAAGCAGTAGTGATCAGATCTTTAGGTTTGCCTCAAGATTTACATCCACACACCGGTTCTATGCATTATGAGTCAAACGTTCAAAAAATTCCGGCCGCAGCCTTATCTACTGCCGAGGCCAACGACTTATCCATTGAACTGCAAAAAGGAAAGGTGAATTTTTTTCTAGAAATGGATTGCCGAGATTTTCCTGATGCTCCTTCCTATAACGTGATGGCTGAAATCAGAGGCAGCTCCCATCCCAATCAAATCATAACCATTGGCGGACATTTAGATTCCTGGGATACTGGTGAAGGAGCCCACGACGATGGCGCGGGCGTGATTCATTGCCTGGAGGCCCTTCGCATCTTAAAAGAATTAGGCTACCAACCCAAACACACCATTAGGGTCGTATTCTTTATGAATGAAGAAAATGGCAATCAAGGCGGCCAACAATATGCCCAATGGGTAAAATCTTTAGGTGAAGAACAAATTGCAGCACTAGAAAGCGATCGAGGTGGTTTTGCTCCGCGAGGTTTTGGACTTGATGGCCCCAATACTTACCTTGCCCTGCTGCAAAGTTTTGAACCACTTCTCAAACACTATGACTTACATATTTTTGAAAAAGGTTATGGCGGTGTAGATATTGGGCCTCTTAAGAATTCTTATCCAGGCATTCCACTGTTTGGTTTTGTACCTGATTCTCAACGATATTTTGATTTCCATCATGCCCCTTCTGACGTTTTTGAAAATGTGAACAAAAGGGAATTAGAGTTAGGGGCAGCCGCTGTGGCAAGCTTTGCTTATCTCCTTGACTTGAATTTATAAGCCCTAGTGAGATGTGCGGTATTAGTTGTCTTCATTTAAAAAACTCTCCAAAGGACCATTTCGGACCTGAGATATTGACCCAAATGAATGACAAACTCATTCATAGAGGCCCCGACGGATCTGGCATTAAATGGTTTGAAGATCAACAATTTGGATTGGCTCACCGTCGTTTAGCAATCATTGATTTGAGTGATGCAGCTACGCAGCCTATGCCTATTTTGGATCGGTATTGGCTCACTTTTAATGGAGAAATTTATAACTATCTTGAACTCAAAATTGAGTTAGAGCAGTTAGGTGCCAAATTTCAAAGCCAATCAGATGCCGAGGTGCTGCTCTTTGCCTATCACTATTGGGGGGCCTCCTGCCTTGATCAATTGAACGGCATGTGGGCCTTTGCAATCTATGATACACAAGAAAACTTGTTGTTCTGTGCCCGCGACCGCTATGGAGTTAAACCATTTTATTATTTAGACAATTCATCCCATTTTGCGATTGCCTCTGAAATCAAGGCACTCTGTGCAGTGCCTAGTCATGAAAATGTAGCAAATACTGCGGCGCTGCTCACTTTTTTTTCAGAAAATGCAATCGAGACCCAAGAAGAAGGATTTTTCAAAGGAATATTTGAATTATTGCCAGGGCATGCACTTTCTTATGACACCAATTCGAAATCAAAGTCTATTTATCGCTACGAAAGTTATGCCACCTATGCCCAAACACCTACAGAAAACGATGTCGCCCTTGCTTTGAAAAATGCTGTTTCACTTCGTCTGAGAGCTGATGTACCCATTGGTTTTTGTTTGTCAGGCGGTCTTGACTCAAGTAGTATTTTGTATTTAGCAAACCAGATCAAACAAGAACGCGCAATCGATTCCTTACAACACGGCTTACACGCCTTTACGGCAGCACATAGCTCCGAACAAGATGAAAGACAATGGGCTAAATTGATGATTGATGCGAGCGGTGCAAAATGGCACCTGAACGAATTAGATAGCCTACAGCTCACAAATTCAATCAAAGAACTTATTTACTACCAAGATATCCCCTTGTTAAGTACAAGTACTTTTGCACAAAGTAGCGTCATGAAAAGTGCTGCTAAACAAGGTATTAAAATATTAATTGACGGGCAAGGTGGCGATGAACTTTTTGCCGGTTATCAGGTATTTTACCCCACCTTTTTCAAAGAACTATTTTGGACTGGACGCTGGCTTCTCTTCATAAAAGAATGGAGGCAATTAGCAAATTCTCCTACGTCCAAGACCTATATTTTTAAGGAGTGGTTCAAGGACGTGCTCAGTTACCTTCCGCTTAAGATTCAAAGAGGAGTACAAAATCGTCAAAAAAATACTTTTTGGCCTTATCTCTTGCAAAGACCAATAACTAAAAGACAGCGCTTCAGTACATTGCAAGGGCACTTAGGTGCCTATTGCCGAGGCCACCAACTCAAAGGCCTACTGCGTTGGGAAGACCGTTGTGCGATGCAATATGGCATTGAATCTAGAACACCCTTTGCCGACGACCTCAATTTAATGGACATTGCTCGCTCCTTACCTGCAACAGAACTCATTAAAAATGGCTGGTCAAAATTTGCGCTGCGCAAGGCATTGAATAAAAGCTTACCTGCATCCATTTCTTGGCGTCGGGATAAAAAAGGATTTTCAGTGCCAGAAGGAGAATGGCTGATGCAAAGTAGTGCCTATTGGGTGCAAATCATTCGCTCTAAAATTGATTTAGATCAATCTATGCTCATAAATAAAGATCAACTCTTGATGGATTTGAACACGATATTTACAGATCCACAAAAGCAGATACTCCAAAATTTTGCTTTTAAATACGCCTGCTACCTCCTTTGGATCGAAACATTTGACATCGAGCAATTCGCTTGATGCTGCACTACTGCTGCTCGATAGTTATTTTAAATTCTCTAGAGGGCACCTCATTGATATGAATCATCTTGTATATGATTTCATCCGGCACATAGACCGCACAAAGTGTATGCTTGACCAAATATACATTTTGATGCATATGCTTTGGCAATCCATCCATAATTCCTTGCAATACTTCAAAACGCGGATACTCTGCATCTGATTTGGCGTCGTGCCACACCATTATAGCAGCCTCAGAACGTCTAAGGGAGAGTGCCGTTTTGGTATCGCGCTCTACTGCTTTTGTGCTGTGATCACCATCGATAAAAATCAAATCAAATTGAGACAAAAAAGGTTGAAAATCAAAAGTAGCCGAATCTCCAAATAAATGCTTGATATTGGGAATATCTTTGGAAAAATGTCGATGCGAAGCTATGTATGCTCGAGATTGCCCCATCTGTTGTAAGGTCTCGTCAGGCAAATTCAAGGTATAGACCTCTTGAACGTGCTTGGCCACATTGGCAGCACTTTCACCACGCCAGGTACCGATCTCAAAATACTTTTCTACTTTGTATTGCATGCAAAGTATTTTTAAAAGTGCGAAATCGGTTGCCAAAGATGAACCGGACAAAAATGCATACGGTGTGATGGTTATTTTTTGCACATTCCAAAGCTCAAATAAGTCAATTTCCTTTAATTGAAATGCTGGATAAGATCGTTCAAATTGAGCTTTCACGAATTGCTCATCCTTTAATATCAGATTCAACAAAGCAGGCCTTTGGATGATTAATTTGATCGCATTTAAAAGTTTAAAAATCTTTTTCATGATTTCTTTGAGCAAATGCGCAATTGCGCTTGATAAATAATTTCTTTCACTTCCAAAACCGTTGGAAAAATTTGCAAGCGGCCACCATCATCCTTAAAGTATCGATACACCACCGCACTCGTACTGGCATAGGAAATAGTTGCCGTTATGGCAGCACCCAAAACTCCATAGCTTGGTATAAGCATCCAGGCCCCTAGCAAACTTATTAAAAAACCTAGGCCAGAAGCCAAGGCATTGACTTGGTATCTGCCGTGGCCTGAAAAATAATGCCCTACAATTAAGGCATATGAAAACACCCAAATTCCTGGGGCCAAGCACCACATGATAGGTTTGAGCGCTACAAAATCTTTTCCAAAGATAAATTGATAAAATTCACCGGGCAGCAACACCAAAACAATACAAGCAAACATGGCAGTAGTAAGGCCAAAGGCGGCTAGTTTCTCGGTCAAGTTGATGGTATATTGCCGATCTTTCGCATTGGTAATGGTGGCAAACTGCCACAATGAAATACTTGAGGCAATAAGCCAAATAGATTCGGTGATGGAACTTCCGTTTGAATATAGCCCCACCATAGATTTGCCATGGTGGTATTCTAAAAAATAATAGGACACCCTAAAACTCAACAATTGGAAAACATGTGCCAGTTGATTGTAGGCGCCATAGGTGAGCATTTTTTTAAAAATAAACCCACTGGCTTGTATCTCAAATTGTTCTTTTGGGTAGTAGTACCAGATCAAATAAATACTGCTAAGAAAGGCAAAACCATAGGCTACGTAAAGCGAAACTTCATAATTCAAAACACCTGAATGCCCATACTGAAACAAGCAGGTCAGAAGCGTAAGGGTGGGAATAATTATCTGTATGAAATTGTATGCAACAAATCGTTTCTGACCAAGCAACAAAGAAGAATGAACAGCCACAACCGCACTTAACAAACTCAATATCAATACATTGATTAAGTAAAATACTCTAAAGATGCTAAAAAAATAAAGCACAACCCCGGCCAAACAAGTCAATGCAAAAATCCATGCATATGAGCTGCGAAGTAAGATTGCCCAAGAATATTTTGATGAAAAATTCACTAAAGAAGCACCACCGATCAGGGCATCAAATATGGTGAGAATGGCAATAGTAGTCAGCAATAAGCTCTGTTCGCCCTTGCCAACAAGACCACTGACTTGTGAAAACAAAATAACGAGCCCTAAATTGAGCAGCGCAGAAAGCACCCTGATACTAAAATTCCCGAAAATACTACGCCACATCTTTTGTCAAAACCATTTGGTATGCCTCCAAAAATAATTGGGCTATATTCGTTGGGCCATACTTTTCAATTGCTTCTGACCGCAGGCCTTCACCGTCAAATTGCATGCTCTGGATAGCTCGAAGGGCTTCGGTGAGTTCAGGTAATGATTCTGATTGAACCAAAATACCGTTCTTGTTATGAACAATTTCTGCTACACCGCCAACATTTGTAGCAATAACTGGGGTTCCGCAAGCCAATGATTCAATCAAGACGCAAGGTAAATTTTCATAACGGCTGCTCAAAACCAAAGCATCAGCAAAATTCAAAATGGCCGCTACCCCCTCTTGTTCTTGTTTTCCATGAAAATGAATTGACTTGGAAAAGTCGAAATCCTGAATAACGTCTGTGTAAATTGTTGGGTCTCCATCTGAAACAACGTGCAATTCAATGAGCTCGTTTGTCTTTTTGAGCTCATAAAATGCCCTAATCAAGAGATGGAAATTTTTTTGAATAGGGTCCAATGAAGAAACATGTACAAATCGAAACGCACGGTGAGGAGCTTTAGACTTAAAGGTAAAAACCTCAGGGTTGACTACATTAGGCACCACCTTCATTGGTACGCGCATGCCAAATTTTGACATCGCAACACCCAAATCTAATGAAACAGGTAGAATCAAATCTGCACGTTGGCCAAGCCATTTCAATAAAATGCTTACCATTTTTGATGGTCTGGGTTGTGCGTAGGGATGATAAATGGTCCAATGTTCAGTAAATAACAAGGGGATGCGCCAACGCCATTTGAGCAAAACACCAACAATTCCAACCGGATACAACACATTGGCATGAATTATATCAGGTTTTCCAATAGGCAACTTCGAAGCATATTTCCAATATGTCAGAAGTACACGAAAATAATTGATCAACACCCCAATAATCGGAACCTCAATTTTGGGCAAATAAATCACATGTGAGTCAAAAGGCTCTTTGGAGTGCACATGTGTAGGTTTGGAATGATCACGACTCAATACAACATGCAAAAGGGCCACTGCTGCTATCTTTTGTGCTGCTAAAATATGTTGCTGCACAAAGTTTCCCTGGGTAGGGTGCACCGAATTTGGGTACCAACTTGAAATAAATAAAACTTTTGGGCGTCCAGGCATTTGTTGAATTTACAAATTCTTTTGGTACACCTCTTCTAATTGTTGCAAGGCGTAATCAATTTCAGCTTTGGTGGTGTAGCGAGAAAAAGAAAAGCGTGCATTGGGCCTACTAGCATCAGCACCTATTCCTTCGAGCACATGCGATCCTTTGGCTGCTCCGGAGGTGCATGCAGACCCACCACTAACCGCAACTCCTTTCAAATCAAGTGTGAATAATAACAATCCAGCCTTGCTCGTTGGCGGTAGACTTACATTTAGCACCGTGTAGAGCGCTTTTTCAAAGCTCGTTTCACCATGAAAAGCAATATCTGAAAAGATGTCGGTGAGTTTATCGATCATATAGCTTTTCAAAGCCCAAACATGCTGTTGGTGATCCTCTAAAGCGTCATAGGCAAGCTCCATGGCTTTGCACAGTCCAACAATACCTGCAATATTTTCGGTGCCACCACGCAACCCACGCTCTTGTGAGCCACCGTGAATGAGTGGGTTGGATCGATTTATTTTATTTGCATATAGAAAACCAATTCCCTTTGGGCCATGAAATTTATGCGCAGCACAGGTGATAAAATCAATATCGAGCTCCGTTAAATCAAAATTGTAGTGCCCCATCGTCTGAACAGTATCCGAATGGAAATAAGCACCGTATTTACGACACAATTTGGAAACTAATTGCAGCGGAAGCAATGTTGCAATCTCATTATTGGCATGCATCAAAGAAACTAGGGTTGGTATTTCTTCGTTTAATTTTTCCTCAAGCTCTGACAAATCTACATTGCCTTTGGAATCTAAGTTCAAATAGTAAACCTCTACCCCATAGAGCGCTTTGAAGGCCTCAGCAGTATGCCCTACGGCATGATGTTCAATGGAGCTAGTAATGATTCGCTTGACCCCAAATTGAGTTATAGCGGTATGTATTGCCATGTTGTCTGCTTCCGTACCTCCGGAGGTAAAAATAATTTCAGCTGGTGAACAATGCAGCTGTTGAGCAATTTGGCGTCTAGAATTTTCAATTAAGGCCTTGGCCTGCCGACCATAAGCATGCGTTGATGAGGGGTTCCCAAAGTGCTGATACAAGACAGGTATCATTGCCTCTACCACTTCAGGTGCCACAGGCGTAGTGGCAGCGTTGTCAAGATAGACATTCATTGGTGCAGTTTTGCCACGAAGATACTAAAATTAGTTTGCTTATCTTTGAGTAATGAATGCTCCGCTCGCCGAACGCATGCGCCCCAAAACATTAGATCAATACATTGGTCAGCAACATTTATTGGCGCCAAATGCATCACTGAGACGCGCTATTGATGCGGGCATGATCCCATCAATGATATTTTGGGGGCCGCCTGGAGTGGGCAAAACTACTCTTGCTCAACTGATCGCACAACATTTACAACGACCCATACACACCTTATCTGCCATTTCAAGCGGAGTCAAAGATGTACGCGAAGTCATTGCAAAGGTCGAAGGCGGGGGCATGTTCACACCCAAAGGCACTATACTGTTTATTGATGAAATTCATCGCTTTTCTAAGGCTCAGCAAGACTCCTTACTTGGTGCGGTTGAAAAAGGCATCGTCACCTTGATTGGTGCCACCACCGAAAACCCTTCTTTTGAAGTCATTTCGGCATTGCTTTCGCGCTGTCAGGTCTATACCCTTGAGCAGCACACTAAAGATGATTTACTTTCCTTGTTGAGTCGGGCACTAGAGCAAGATGCCTTTTTGAAGAAAAAAAAAATAGCACTTCAAGAAACTGATGCCCTCTTGCGTATATCTAGCGGAGATGCTCGCAAACTTCTTAATGTCTTTGAAATCATCATTGGCACCTTTCAGCATCAGCCACAAATTGTCATTACCGATGAAATTGTGATGCAAAATGCACAACAAAGTCTTGCTAGATATGATAAGGATGGAGAGCAGCATTACGATATCATTTCAGCATTCATTAAATCCATCAGAGGTTCAGACCCAAATGCTGCAGTTTACTGGTTGGCTCGCATGGTAGAAGGTGGCGAAGACCCCAAATTCATCGCACGACGACTAGTGATACTGGCAGCCGAAGACATTGGACTTGCCAATCCCAATGCACTTTTACTAGCCAATGCGTGTTTTCAAGCCGTTGAAAATGTCGGCTGGCCTGAATCTAGAATTATTTTAAGTGAATGCACCTTGTACCTGGCGGGTTCACCTAAGGGAAATGCGGCATATATGGCAATCAACAAGGCTCAGCAACTCGTTCAACAAACCGGTAATTTACCCGTTCCATTACCCTTGCGCAACGCACCGAGTAAACTCATGAAAGAATTAGGATATGGAGAAGGCTATGCCTATAGCCATGATCATCCGGGTAATTTTTACAATCAGGAGTTCTTGCCCCAATCGATCATCGGGACAAACTTTTTCAAGCCAGGCAGCAGCTCCAAGGAACAAGAACTAGCAACTCAAATTAAAAAATGGTGGCAAGACAAATACAAATTTTAAGCGCTGCGCTACTTTATTATGGGTTAGTCTTGCCTTTATCGCTACTACCACTGCGCTTGCTTTATGTGTTGTCCGACGCAATATACCTTCTCTTCATTACCCTTATACCCTACCGAAAAAAAGTGGTAAGCCAAAACATTGACAAGGCTTTTAGGCAACTTTCAAAAGAAGAAAAATTGAAGCTAAGGAAAGATTTCTACCGGTTTTTTAGTGATTTACTCGTTGAATCCATCAAAAACCTGAGCATTTCCAAAAAAGAATTGTCAAGACGTTTTAGACTTCAAAATCCAGAAATTATACCAACCATTCTTGCGCAGGACAAACCTGTCCTGTTAATTTCGAGCCACTATAACAACTGGGAATGGTTGATTACGAGTCAGGCCTTGTGGTTCAAGCAAAATAATTTTGGAATCGGTATGCCGTTGAGCCATCCGTTTTGGGATAAAAAATTAACATCCAGGCGCGAACGTTTTGGCCTAAAAGTAGTACATGCCCAAAACTATCACGATGCATTTCAAAATAATAATTCAATCGTCTTAGTCTTAGCAGATCAGGCGCCAAGTTCTGCGAATCAATGTCTGTGGTTGCCTTTTTTAAACCAAGAAAGCGCAGTCATTTTTGGCCCCGAATACATGGCAAATAAATATGACTGTTTAGTAATTTATGCACATATAAAAAACTATAAGAGAGGGTATTACGATATACAAATTGAAGTTTTAGTTGATAACTCGAGATCATTGAAATACGAAGAATTAACCAGGCTTCACGTACAAAAATTAGCATCTTCCATTGAACAAAATCCATCGCGTTGGCTTTGGTCTCACAGGCGTTGGAAACATCAAAAACCCACCAATTTAGATGAAATTAAATCAGTTCTTCGTCAGAAATTTGAGCAAAAATTTCGAAAACATATATAAATTATTATTGTGTTTAAGCCTGGCCTGCTGCGCAAGCGCACAATCGCGACTTTATAGTTATAAATTCACCAAAACTGAAAACCAACGCGCACTCATTGTATTGCCTAGCGGGCAAATACTCAGTGGGTCAAGCGAAGCTGCATTGCGTTTGCATGGCCCCAAACCGTTAGATTTAGAACGGTATAAATTAGATGATCAATTCAAAGAAATTAGAGATTTATGCTATACAAAATATGGATACATCGCTATGCAAAGTCATGATTCAAGCTGTATTGTGCTGGTGAATAAGAATTTTGAAATCGATTCAGTCATTTTTCCTCTCCAAAGCAAACAAGCGCTCTTTTTAGATGGCATTTGCGCAATGGATAGCATTGTATTTTTGCTTGGCGATCCTATCAATGGCAAGTTCAGCACCTTTCGTTCCTTTGACTACGGCCACAGTTGGGAGCCCACACCCGGCCAGATAGATGCCATTGAAGGAGAGGCTGCCTATGCAGCGAGCGGGCAAACCAATCAAATCTATGAGGGTAATTTTTATTTTGTCTCCGGAGGGCCTTCTTCGCGCCTGTTCAAATCAGCTAATTATGGCCAAACTTGGGACATCAATACCATTCCCTACCCTTCTTGCTCCACGTGTGGGCCTTATGCTTTAGCGATAAAAAATGAAAACGAACTGATAACCGTAGGTGGTGATTATCTAAAGGCTGAAAATAAAAAAAACAACTGTTATTACTCTACTGATGGCGGAAAAACATGGATAGCTCCTAAAAAAGGACCGTCCGGCTACCGTTCTTGTGTAGTTTATGCTAAGGAATGTTATTATGCCTGCGGCACCACAGGCATTGATGTTAGCCGAGATGGAGGCAAAACCTGGCAGCAAATTTCAAAAGAAAACGCCCTCAGTATGGCATACCTCAACGACCATCTGTATGTCACACTTGCCGATGGCAGTTACGTTATCATAAAAATTTGAGAATATTTAATCCAGATAATAATCTTCTTGGGTTTTAAGCTCAATACATAGGTCTGAACCTTCAAAGGTTCGGCGAGCAAACCTAGCCACTAGCCCCTCTGCACGCTTATTTTCATTGTGCGTCACCAATAACTTTTTGGCATTCAATTGCTTTTGAAGCCTTAGTGCACTTGAAAGCCCTAGATTAATCGTACCTCCCAAGAAAAAAGGCAGTTTATAAGTGAGTGTGCTGGCGATGAGTGCTGAAATTTTTTCTTGAGGGATTGCTTTGAGCTCAGCACCATGCGGTGCATAAACAATAACATGCGACTTACTTTTTATCATGTAAGCCTTGTGCACAAAATTCTTTTTTGATTTGAGCAGAGTCAAATCAAAGGGCGCTGCTTCAAGTGGCAATAGAGAATCAAAATGCCCCCAAGCCCTTATTTTATTTAAAATTTTTGGCAGAGCCATTACCGGAATATCCTTTGAAAATTGCAAAAGTGTTTCTTTGTTGCAATGATCACTAAAAGGGTGTGAAATAAAAATGTAATCTGGCCTCAGCAACTCACTCACCGACAATTGAGGCTCTCGATGAAATTGACGACTGAACCATGGATGAAAATCAACTTGGGATGTAGTCAACCAAGGATCAACAAGCACCCTAAAGCCATCAAAGGTGAGCATCCAGGTGCTATCTTCATTAAGTTTAGTAAGTTGCATGTTGCGAATATAAAAAAAGCCTTGCTAGTGCAAGGCTTTTTGTGGAGAAGATGGGATTCGAACCCACGACCTCTTGACTGCCAGTCAAGCGCTCTAGCCAACTGAGCTACATCCCCGTATTTTATTTTGCCTGAAGAGTGTCTTCCATGGCAGAAGAAACTGCCGATTTTTCCACGCGAATTTTACTTCCTTCAGATTGAATTAAAACAGTAGTGTCTGCAATTTCAAGAATTTTACCATGAATACCACCAATGGTAACAATTTTGTCACCGGTTTTAAGGCCTTCACGGAATTTTTTGAGTTCTTTTTGCTTTTTCATTTGAGGGCGAATCATGAAAAAGTAAAAGACTGCGATCATTAAAATGATCATTACCAATTGATTTGCTCCTGAACCTGTCATATTTAAAATTTGAGATACAAATGTACTTATTTTATCGTTCCCTTTATTTCCAAGACCGTAATATTTGGGGATGTGTTGGTCATCACTGTAACGGCCTTATGGATGCGTTTGGTATGCAACTCATCGGTATTCACCTTGGCAATGATTTTGGTGCGTTTTCCGGGCATCAGGGGTTTTGTAGGTTTCTTCGCTAGAGTGCAAGTGCAAGATGGGCGCACCTCGCCAAATACCAAAGGATTTTCTCCTGTGTTTTCTACCTCAAAGACCGCAGTAACCACCTCTCCTTTGTAAACCTGACCTGCATTGAAAACTGTGCTTTTAAAAACCATAGTGGTTTCAGCACCCACTTCAATATTTTGGTTATCACGACAACCAAAAATTAAAATTACTGAGCAAAATAGAACTATCTTATACATGTACAATCAATTTAATAAGCCCCTACCTACCTTTTGTATCCGTTTTTCAGCCGTTAACTTTACAACCGCTTTATCCAAGATGCCATTGATAAATACATTGCTTTTCGGGGTGCTGTAAAACTTTGAGATTTCAATGTACTCGTTGATTGAAACCTTGGTTGGAATACTCGAACAAAACTCAAGTTCAGTGAGCCCCATCTTCAGTAAAAGCATATCCATTTTAGCAATGCGATCCAACTCCCAATTTTCAGCTAAACTCAGAATATCAGCCTCTTGTTTGGCTTCAGACTGAGCTGTTTTGTGCAATAAGGTAAGTATGAATTCCCGTTCGTCATCATCGGGCTTGTAAAGCGGCATGATTTGTATCGGCTGCCCAGGCTTCCATGTTTTTAATGTTTTGAGCACCATAGACGCACATAAATCGAGGTCGTCGGCCCAATAAATAGATTTCTCATCAAAGAAATGTTGCATCAAAGACGCATTGGCTACTTCTTGCTTAAAAATCTGAAGAGCAAAATTTAAGTCCTCTTCTACACCCAGTACGCCATTGTTCATCATTTCAAAATACAAATTGGACTCTGTGAGTTGAAAGAATATTTTACGGAACATTTCTTGTGATTCTGCCCCCAACCAATTCACTTTGCGTTTCTCAGCCAATTTATAGAGTTCTGCATTGGCAGAAAGTTCAGTGATGAGCTGATTTTCTACGAACTTCATATTGGGATGCAAATCCTCCTCACTCGGACGCATCTTCTTTTTGATTTCTGCTTGTCTATTTTGAGCAGCGCGTTGCACTTCGGGCAAGGCAAGCAGCAGATACAAATACATGTCATACATGCGTTCGATAGAAATCAAAAGCTCCTTTTCAGTTTGATGGATATCAGAACCCTGCCCTTGATAATAGGCATAGAGCACTTGCAATACTTTGATTCGAAGGTGTCGTCTGTTGAGCATATTAAATATTGAGGCTTCCTTTAGATTGTATGCGTTCTTCAGCCATTTGATTAGCTATTTGATAACTAGGTAGATTTTCTTGTTTAGAACGCTCCAAAATTCGGTCAATGGTATGGTAAATTTCTTCGGCCTTTTGCTTAGACCAATCCAGTGAAAGCCCTTCAACTTCGGAAAAACAATTGATTACCCCACCGGCATTAATGGCAAAATCTGGCGCGTAGACAATTCCTCTTTGCATTAAAATTTGACCATGTTTTTTCTCATCTTGCAATTGGTTATTGGCTGCACCAGCAATCACACTGCAATTCAATTTACTTAAAGTTTGGTCATTAACTGTTGCACCAAGTGCACAAGGGGCATAAATATCCATATCCACATCATAAATGGCATCCGGTGCAACAACTGATACACCATGTTTGGCTTGCAAATCGGATAGGGCCTGTTGGTTTAAATCTGAAATGGTTACAAGGGCACCTTCCTTCACTAAATGCGCAACAAGGTAAGCACCAACGTGCCCAATGCCTTGCACTGCAATTTTTTTACCTGCTAAGGAATCGGTTCCATACTGATGCTTTGCTGCAGCCTTCATACCAACGTAAACACCAAGCGCTGTAACCGGCGAAGGGTCGCCACTTTTGCCTGGCAAACCAACAACGTGCTTGGTTTCTTTACTTACGTGGAGCATATCTTCGGGGGAAATGCCTACATCTTCAGCTGTAATGTAGGATCCGGCAAGCGTATCAACGAATTTGCCGAACCGTCTAAAAAGCGCTTCAGACTTCATTGATTTTGAATCGCCAATAATCACTGCCTTACCGCCACCTAGATTGAGTTGAGAAATGGCATTTTTATAGGTCATTCCTCTTGACAAACGCAAAACATCTGTCAGGGCTTCCTGCTCGTTTTGATAATGCCACATGCGCGTTCCGCCAAGAGCGGGTCCTAAAACCGTATTGTGTACTGCAATGATGGCCTTCAGACCGGTTGCATTGTCATTACAAAATAAAATGTGTTCATGACCTAGCGAATGCATAGGTGCGAGAATGGGATTCAGAGAGGAATCGACCAATGGAGTAACGGTCAGATCTGACATGTTTTTGAAAAGAGTTCGTTCACTAATTCTTATTTGACGTAACTTTACACGCTCAAATAACTTGGCAAAAGTAGAAAAAAACAATGAAGTCACTCCGATACATCAACAAATACTTTTTAAAGTACAAATGGCGTTTTCTACTTGGCATTATTTTTACCGTGGTAAGCAATTATTTTGGCGTACAGATGCCTGCTTATTTCAGCGAGGCAATTAATCAGTTTCAATCGCCAAGCAATCACCTCAATACTACAAATGTTTTGTGGCTCGCACTTGAGCTTGGAGCAGTCTATATGGCATTTTCCATATTGAAAGGATTCTTCTTGTTTTTAATGCGCCAAACCATCATCGTGATGTCTCGATTTATTGAATTTGATCTCAAACAAGAAATCTACGGACAGTATCAAAATTTAGATCAAAGTTTCTATAAACAAAATGCCACTGGCGATTTGATGAACCGCATATCTGAAGACGTGGGCTTGGTAAGAATGTATGCGGGCCCAGGAATGATGTATACCATCAATTTGGCGGTGAGTTTTATTTTGATAGTCTCAAAAATGATCAGTATTTCACCAAGCCTAACGCTATTTGTTTTGCTTCCCCTGCCTATCATGTCTGTGCTGATTTATAAGGTTTCGTCAACGATGAACAAAATAAGCCTTGAAGTACAAAAAGAACAGTCCTTTTTGAGCACCTTGGCTCAGGAGTCATTTTCTGGAATTCGTATCATCAAGGCCTACCAAAGAGAAGAGCAAACCAGTCAGAAAATCAGCGACTCGGCAGAACGTTATAAAAAACAAAGCATGCGCTTGGTGTTGGTCAATGCTTTTTTCAGCCCTACGATTATTTTTCTCATTGGCCTGAGTTCTATGATAGCAATATATTACGGTGGGCTACTCACTTTTGAAAAAAAAATAAAAACTGGCGACATCGTAGCATTTATTATGTATATCACCAACCTTACTTGGCCATTTGCTAGCTTGGGTTGGATTTCTTCTATCATACAACGAGCGGCAGCCTCTCAACAACGCATCAACGAGTTTTTATTGAAAAAACCAAATATCAAAGATGAGGCTACAGCTACATGCCCTCTTGAAAATGGCATTAGTTTTGAAAAGGTGAGTTTTAACTACCCCAACAGTTCCAGTGTTATACTCAAGAACCTTTCCTTTGAAGTAAAACCAGGTGAAACGCTTGCAGTGATTGGCGCCACAGGATCAGGGAAAACAACTATTTGTAATTTGATATCTCGATATTACGATGTAGGTCTTGGGCAAATCACAGTTGCCGATCAATCGCTTGAAAATTTTTCGCTAAAGCATTACAGAAATCAATTGGCTGTTGTTCCACAGGATGTTTTTCTATTTTCTGACAGTATTGAAAACAATTTAAAATTCGGTACGGAACGCACCGATGTCACTAGTGCAGAACTTCAAGAGGTCTGCAGCCAAGCCCACGTACTACACAACATTGAAAATTTTCAAGATGGATTCCAAACCATATTAGGTGAACGCGGTGTGAATCTAAGTGGAGGGCAAAAACAAAGATTATCCATTGCCAGAGCCCTACTCAGAAAACCAAAACTACTCGTCCTAGACGATTGTCTCAGTGCTGTCGATACCGAAACAGAAGAAATAATTCTCAATGGGCTACAAAAAACTGCAGACCAAAGAGCCACAATCATTGTTTCTCATCGTATTTCCTCCATCCGAAATGCTACCAAGATCATAGTTTTAGAAGCGGGGGAAATCATTGAAAGTGGCACCCACGAACAATTACTAACCAAAAAAGGCGCCTACTTTGAAATGTATCAATTCCAATTAGAGAAAGAAAAACAGGACTCCAATCCACTCTAAACCCTTTTATTTACGTACATTTTATTGAATCATTAAGGTATTGTTAAAGTTATTAACGACGATTTGTTTGTCTTTTTTTGAAACCTCAACGCAATCGATTGCGTATATTCGGCTAAACCAATTAAAACAAACAACTATGAAAAAATTAATGATTTTTGTAGGAGCGTTAACATTGACTGGGTCATTGTTTGCTCAAAAGCCTTCTTCTGATGATGCTAAATATTCATTGGAAGGTTTAGCTAACCTCAATACTACTGATGGTATGAGTTGGACTGCACCAAATTTGCGTTTGCGTTATTTTGTCAATGACAATATTGCAGCGCGCGTACAATTTGGATTTGGTGGAGATGGCACTTCTGTGGCTTCAACACCTAGTTCTGAATCTTATACCTATTATGAAAATCCAGATGGTTCAGGCGCTACAGGTACTGTAGACATTTCTCGTAGTCAGTGGAATTTAAGCCTTGGAGCTGAATACCACCTTTCTGGAACAGATAGAATGTCTCCATATTTCTCTGCTGGGCTTAATTTCGGAGCTGGTTCATATGAAGAAAATTGGAAAAATTCAGATGGATCAGCATATAGCGCTGTGATTACTGAAGCGAACATCACTGGTGGTTACAGCTCTATGGGCTTTGGTATCGGTGCTGGTTTTGATTATTATGTTGCAGACAATCTTTACTTAGGTTTGGAAATGAACCTCAATACTGTAACAGTAAACAATGATCCAACAAACGTAACAGTAATGGGTAATGCAGCTGGATTTGTTCCAGAAAACACCATGAAATACACCAACCTTGGTGCAGCGCACGGCTCTGTACGTATTGGTTGGAGATTCTAATGTGAATTAACCTTAATAGTTGAAAGGGGGCTTCGGCCCCCTTTTTTATTGGTCTTTTGAAAAATAGTACCTTTGTAGCATGGATACAAGAAAACACGTCGAGGTTTGTTTTACTCCTGGCGAATACCCTTATTACAAAGATGAATTTGAAATTGTGGTCGTTATTGATGTACTGCGCGCCACTTCGGCCATATGTGCCGCTTTTGACAATGGTATCAATTCTATTATTCCCGTTCCTACCGTTGAAGAAGCTTGGCAATACAAACAACAAGGATTTTTAGCAGGCGCCGAACGCAAAGGTCAAATCGTGGAGGGTTTTGATTTTGGTAATTCTCCCTTTTCTTACATGCGCAAAGACTTCAAAGGAAAAGATGTTGTATTGACTACCACAAACGGAACCAAGTCCTTGGATGTAGCTAAAGACGCAGAAATTGTCGTAGTGGGTTCTTTGCTCAACTTAGACGCCTTGTGCCACTGGCTTGAAAAACAAGATAAAAATGTATTGTGTCTCTGCTCTGGCTGGCAAGACAAATTCAATTTGGAGGATACGATCTGTGCTGGAGCAATTTGTCAGTATTTAATCGGAACCGGCAATTATATTTCTGATGAAGACTCTTCTATTGCCGCTAAGTATCTCTACCTTTCTGCCAAGGACAATTACCTTGGTTATCTAAAATCGAGTTCACACCGCAGAAGGCTTAAAAATCTCAACCTCAACGAGGATATCAAGTATTGTCTGACACCCAATCAAACGGATGTTATCCCAATACTTCAGGATGGTAAACTTATCGATATTTCAAAAATCTAAACAGTATGCTTTTGCTTTGGCGGGAATCTTATTTCTCAGTGGCCAAAGTACACAATCGAGCAATTGGGGCTTTGCTGGCCATGAGCGCATTAATGAATTTGCTATCTATTTGCTCCCAAGTAAGCTTCAAGCCTTTTTTATACAACACTTACCATACCTAGTAAGCCAATCCGTGGCACCTGATAAGCGTAGGTATATTTCCGAATTTGAAGCCCCTAGGCATTACATAGATTTAGATCATTACTACACCAAAGGGCAAGACCCCTTTTGGAATTTACCCCAAAGTTGGCAAGGTGCAGTGGATTGCCATTCCGAAGACACCCTACAAGCCTATGGCATCGTGCCCTGGCACGTGATTCATATGAAATACAGCTTGCAAAAAGCATTTGAAAGTAAAGATCTAGATCTTACGCTAAAATACGCCGCGGAAATTGGGCATTACATTGCCGATGCCCATGTTCCTTTGCATACCACCGAGAATTACAACGGGCAGCTTACTAACCAACATGGGATTCATGGTCTTTGGGAAAGCCGTTTGGTTGAAATCCAAGCCGATAAATACAATTATTGGATTGGACCAGCGCAATACATCCCCTCTATTTCTAAAGCCATATGGGCTGCGGTGCGCAGCTCCCATGCGGCACTAGATTCAGTTCTTGGTTTAGAAAAGGAAATTAGTGCTCGTATGCTACCGAGTGAAAAATACAGCTACGAACAACGCGGCAGCACACTCATTAAGGTGTATTCTCGAGACTTTTGCGCCCATTACCACCGTGCCCTCAATGGCATGGTAGAGCGGCGAATGCGCGCTGCAATATTAATGATCAGCAGTGTGTGGTACACCGCATGGGTAGATGCAGGACAACCCAACTTATTGGAATTTCAAGTGAAAATACATGAATCTCCTACGCAACTTGATGTTGACTCAACGCATAAATTAAGCACTCGTTGGAAACAACGAAATTGCCATTAACTTAAACTTCTATAGCGAATGCGCTTAGGCCCTGAGTCGCCAAGGCGTTTTTTGCGGTTTTCTTCGTATTCCGAGTAAGAACCTTCGAACCAATAAACTTGCGAATCGCCTTCGAAAGCTAAAATATGCGTACAAATGCGGTCCAAAAACCAGCGGTCGTGAGAGATTACCACCGCACAGCCAGCAAAGTTCTCGATGCCTTCTTCTAAGGCGCGCAGTGTATTGACGTCAATATCATTGGTAGGCTCATCGAGCAAAAGCACGTTGGCTTCTGTTTTGAGTGTCATGGCTAAATGCAAGCGGTTGCGCTCCCCACCCGATAGAATGCCTACTTTTTTATTTTGATCTGAGCCATTGAAGTTGAATTTTGAAAGGTAAGCTCGTGAATTAATTTTTTGATTTCCTACCTCGACATATTCAAGGCCGTTGGAAACCACATCGAAAACTGATTTATCAGGGTGTATATCTTTATGTGTTTGATCCACATAGCCAATTTTAACTGTGTCTCCAACGGTGAATTCACCCTTGTCTGGAGCAAGTTCAGCCATGATCATTTTAAATATGGTTGTTTTACCAGCACCATTAGGACCAATAATTCCAACGATTCCGGCCGGTGGCAATTTAAAGTTGAGATCATCATAAAGGAGTTTGTCTCCAAAAGCCTTGGCCACATGATTGGCATCAATGACGTTGTTACCTAAACGCGGGCCATTGGGAATTGGAATTTCCAATTTAGCTTCTTTTTCACGGGCGTCTTCGGAGAGCATTTTATCATAATTCTGCAAGCGCGCCTTACTTTTGGCCTGACGAGCCTTAGGGTTCATGCGTACCCATTCAAGCTCGCGGGCCAACATTTTTTGTCGTTTCGATTCTGATTTCTCCTCTTCTTGCAGTCGCTTTCCTTTTTGTTCAAGCCATGAGGTATAATTTCCTTTCCATGGAATGCCCTCACCCCTATCTAGTTCTAAAATCCAGCCTGCTACATTATCTAGGAAATAACGGTCGTGGGTAACGGCAATAACCGTTCCCTTGTATTGCTGTAAGTGCTGTTCAAGCCAATCAATGGATTCAGCGTCGAGGTGGTTAGTTGGCTCATCGAGTAACAAGACGTCCGGATTCTGCAATAGCAATCTACAAAGTGCAACTCTTCTTCGCTCTCCACCGGAGAGTGTTCCAATTAATTGATCGTCTGGGGGGCAACGCAATGCATCCATGGCGCGCTCAATTTTATTATCGAGTTCCCATGCATCGAGCGCATCAATTTTATCTTGAACCTCTCCTTGACGTGCAATAAGCTTGTCCATTTTATCAGGATCAGAAAGCACCTCTTCGTCCATGAAGGCGTTGTTAATTTCTTCGTATTCGGCCAATACATCGACAATTTCCTGAGCCCCTTCTAGCACAATATCCCGGACAGTTCTTTGAGGGTCTAGCTCTGGCTCTTGCGGCAAGTAACCAACAGAATAACCTTGAGAGAACACCACTTCTCCTTGAAATGCTTTGTCTAGCCCAGCAATGATCTTCATCACCGTAGATTTACCCGAACCATTTAAGCCGATGATGCCAATTTTAGCCCCATAGAAAAAGGAGAGGTAAATGTTTTTGATAATTTGCTTTCCTTGAGGAGTCACCTTAGAGACCCCAACCATAGAAAAAATTATTTTTTTGTCTTCAGACATATGATTTTATTTATCGAGTTCGAATTGATTGTATTGTTTGCTTTCAATGACCTCAATTGCTTTTTGTAAAATCTCATTGGTGTCATTATAAATTTGAAACATTTCGTTCGTCCCCCAAAGATCTTGGGCTATCACGGCCTTGAGTCTCAATTTAAGTAAGGATTCTGAAGTTGCATATTGCTCGGCATCAAATTCAATAGCTGGTGCTTCTTTTTCGATGTATGCAAAAAATTCATCCATGAACTGTCCATCCAGATTAAAATTGTTTTTAAAATCAATGAATTGAGGATAGGTATTTTTAAGTTCAGCACGATGGGCATTGATGTACTGAAAAGCAAAGCTATTTACATGCCCACCCCTAATCACCTCTGAGAAGTAAGTGGAGTTTTCTGTAGTATCGAGCGGGACAAATACATCGGGCATGATTCCACCACCGCCATAAACAACACGCTTGGTTTTAAGGGTATGAAACATAAGTGAATCGGGCATTTTAATGGAATCTTTTAAGAAAAATTCACCGTTCAAATATCGCTGATTGAGGTCTTTACGATAGGTTTCTGTGTCTTGATATGGTTTTTGGATGTGCCTTCCTGTGGGAGTGTAGTAACGGGCGATAGTCAGGCGCATCTCCGAACCATCGCTAAGGGGCATTGGGCGCTGTACTAAACCTTTACCATAAGACCTACGGCCAACAATCAAGCCGCGATCCCAATCTTGAATTGCTCCTGAAAGAATTTCACTAGCGCTGGCACTGTATTCATCGGTGAGTAGAATTAATTGACCTTTTTCAAACATGCCGTTTTTTGCTGCCTTCAAATCAGAGCGGGGCTGAGCTCGGCCCTCGGAATAGACAATGAGCTTATCGCCACTCAAGAATTCATCGGCCAATTTATGGGCCGCATCGAGCAGGCCTCCGCCATTGCCTTGCAAATCAAAAATTAGAGATTTCATCCCTTGACTTTTCAAATCTTGCAGCGCATTTTGCACCTCTTGAACAGTGGTTCTAGAAAAACTGTTCAGTTTAATGTATCCGATTTCTTTGTCAATCATATAGGCCGCATCGACAGAAAATACAGGGATTTTATCACGTGTGATATTGAAATCAACCAATTTGCCCTTGCGATTGACAGTCACCTTGACCTTTGTACCCAAATCTCCCATGAGTTTTTGTCTCACATCATTATTCTTTATGCCAATACCCGCCACATTTTTATTATCTACCATGACAATTTGGTCTCCAGGCAAGATACCTAGTTTTTCAGAAGGCCCACCTGGAATTGTTGCTACTACGCTGATCGTATCTTTCACAAGTTGAAAACGCACCCCAATACCAACAAAACTTCCGTTGATTTGCATTTGAGCATCATCGAGTTCTTCCTTTGGAATGTACGTACTATGCGGGTCTAGTTCTTCTAAAAGTGCCACGATTGCCGCATCAGAGATTTGAGCCGTATTAGGCGCGTCCACATAATATCTCTCTACATTATAGATAACTTCAGTCAGTTTTCGTGCTGCACTTGCAGCGGCATCTGGTTGTTGCGCATACATTAATGAACCAAGACAAAGACATAATAACAGTGAAATTTGACGCATAAAGTAATTTTTAGAATTACAAAAATAAGTACTCCAATTTCAAATTGAACAGAAAGTTTAACTTTGTTATGCACATGAAAGCTAAAAAGATACTTCGAATTCTCTTCAAATCCCTTGCCTATACGCTAAGTTTTTTAATCTCGGCCATAGTGCTCTATCTCGGCTTGGCTTTTTTAATTTCTCGTATCAGCATTGAAGGGCAATCCAATAAAAATGCCAAAATCATTGTTTACCTCATGAAGTCGGGCGTACATTCAGATTTTGTGCTGCCAGTAAAAAATGAGTACAAAGATTGGCACAGCACCTTTCCTTTAGAAAATACTGGTTTTAAGGACAGTTCAAACACACTCATTTCAATTGGTTGGGGAGACAAACAATTTTACATGAATACACCTCAGTGGTCAGACCTTACTTTTGGCACAGCTGTGAGTGTCCCTTTCGGTATAGGCCCCTCAGCGATTCATGCCACCTACCTGCATCAAGCACCTGCAGACCGCCCACTCATCAAACTGCGATTAACTCAAAAACAATACATCGACCTAGTGAATTACATTGAAAAAACCTTGGAGCACCGCAAGGGTAAAACCATTTATTTGAAGGCCACTAAACCTGGTGTTGTATCCGGAAACGATGCCTATTATGCAGCAAAAGGCCGCTACAATTTATTTAAAACATGCAATACCTGGGTGAATAATGGCCTGAAGGCTTGTCATCAAAAAGCATGCTATTGGACGGCATTTGCCGGTGGAATTTTTTACCAATATGGCAAATAAATTTCAGGTATTGCTCATCACTTTTTTTGTTGGTTGCTTTCAACTATTTGGGCAAGATCTCTTGATTTTTATCAACGGTTACCGAGGTCCAAAACACAACTCCGAACTACCTGACAATCAGCTAAATTTAAAAGACCCTTCCGGATATTGGTATCATTTGGATGATACCATCATCAATCGTTTTACAAGCACTACAGCAGTGTATTTTGATGCTCATCACCCTTTGAGCACCTCTACACACAGAACCAAACTTAGAGTGGCTAAATCTTATTTGTTCTCCAGATTTTGTTGGCTCAGAAAAGATAGCCGTTGGGTGTTAAACAAAGAAATCAATGCAAATGGATTTCAAGAACGGGTTGAAAATGGCCGTTTGGCTGCTCTGGAGCTCAAAAAATACCTGCTCACCCATCCGACAAATCAATTGCATTTTGTGTGTCACAGCATGGGTTATGCGTACATGTTGGGGATGATTGATGTTTTAGCCGAAGAAAATTCTTTTGGCAAAGCACTCATTCTATCGCCCGAAGGGGCAAATACACAAGGCAGAGATTGGTCCTTGTTTGAAGAAGTTTGGCAATATGGAGCGCGCGCCGATGACCCCAAAGCCAATCCCATTTTTTGGCAAGATGGCATTGCACCTCAACAACCCATAGTAGGTATTGATCAATTGCCACCAAGCACCACAGGCGGGCGCGTATACATTCCCGAAAGCTATCCACGAAACAAATTGGGATTTATCAAAAGTCACCACTTGGCCTATTACCAATGGTTTGATTTAATTCAGCCCAGTGATTTTGGGTATTTTAAACAGTAGAGATCCCAAATTCAAGACAATATTTCTAACTTTGGCCATTCAATGCAGCAGAGTTACAGTTTAAAGTCCTTCAATACCTTCGGTATTGACGAATCGGCCTCTATTTTGGAGTCGTTTTCATCCATTGACACCCTACAAAAGCTTATAAAAAAGCACGAAGGGCAAGCGCTTTTGGTCATTGGAGGTGGCAGCAATATCCTACTGACAGCTGCTTTTGATGGACTCGTTTTGCACAATTGCATCAAAGGAATAGAACTTATTGAAGAAGATGAAACATCTTATTTGGTAAAGGCAGGGGCAGGTGAAAATTGGCATCAGTTTGTGTTACATTGCATCGAAAACAATTGGGCAGGACTTGAAAATTTATCACTCATACCTGGTTCGGTTGGTGCTAGCCCCATGCAAAACATAGGCGCTTATGGTGTGGAAATCAAAGATGTTTTTCATGCACTTGAAGCTTACCACATCTCAAGCGGTGAAATACACCATTTCAATCATGCGCAGTGTCAGTTTGCTTATCGAGAGAGCGTTTTTAAAAGAGCTTTGAAGGGCCAATATATCATATTAAATGTCACCTTCAAACTCTCAAAAATTGCGCAACTCAAAACCACTTACGGCGCCATTGCAGAGGCTTTGCAAGACAATGGAATCACGCAACCCACCATTAAGGATGTCTCGAATGCTGTCATTGCAATTAGGCAATCCAAACTACCCGACCCTAAAGTCTTGGGAAATGCGGGCAGTTTCTTTAAAAACCCGGTAATTGGTCGCAGTCAATTTGAGCAACTTCAAAAAGAGTTTGCCCAAATGCCTCATTATGATGTCTCGGACACTGAAGTGAAGTTAGCTGCGGGTTGGTTGATTGAAAATGCCGGACTCAAAGGTTTTAGGAAGGGAAATTGCGGAGTACATCAAAAACAGGCACTTGTATTGGTGAATTACGGCGGAAGCTCAGGACAAGAAATTCTGGAGCTCTCTAATTATATCATAGAAAATATCCAAGCAAAATATGGCGTAAGCTTAGAACGCGAGGTCAATATCATACCATCCAATGAAAGTATCATACAACTGGCTTAAAAATTATCTTCCTTTCACTTACAGCCCTCAAGAGCTTGGTGATATGCTTACTCAAACAGGCTTGGAGGTGGAGGGAATTGAACCTATATCCGAGATTCAAGGTAATCTAACAGGCGTTGTGATAGGTGAAGTACTCAGCTGTGAGCAACATCCCGATGCCGATAAATTAAAAGTTACAACAGTGTCAATTGGCTCAGCAGATCCGCTCCAAATTGTTTGTGGCGCTCCGAATGTAGCCAAAGGGCAAAAAGTAGTTGTAGCCACAGTTGGGACCAAACTATATCCTCAAGTTGACCAAGTATTTGAAATCAAGAAAGCCAAAATCAGAGGGGTGGTATCAGAAGGAATGCTTTGTGCCGAAGACGAATTGGGCTTAGGGCAAAGTCATGATGGCATCATGGTATTACCTTCTTCTACGCCTGTTGGCTTAAGAGCTTCAGATTTTTTCAAACTTGAAAACGACTTTCAATTAGAAATTGGCCTGACTCCAAATCGTTCTGATGCCTTGGGGCATATTGGTGTGGCCCGAGATATCCGTGCCGTACACAACCTCAGACATCAAGAAAAAATTGATTTAAATTGGCCACTATTTCCTTTATTAAACAATACTGATTTACCAGCCCTTGACATCGCAGTATTAGATAAAATAGGTTGCAAAAAGTATTTTGGACTCCAAATCAACCAAGTAAAAGTTGGCCCCTCTCCCAAATGGCTACAAAACCGCTTAAAAGCAGTAGGTTTAAAACCAATTAACAACATCGTTGACATCAGTAATTTTGTTCAGCGAGAGCTCGGTACACCGTTGCATATTTTCGATGCCGATCAAAGTGGAACTGCATTGAAAATACGTTGCGCCAATCCTCAAGAAAAATTTACCGGGCTAGATGGTCATGTGTATACCTTAGATGGTCATGAGTTAGTGATCGCAAATTCAAAGGAAGTACTTTGTTTGGCCGGTATTCTTGGTGGATCAAATAGTGGTGTAAGCGAACAGACTACCAATATTTTGATTGAGTCTGCTTTGTTTGACCCCATCCGCATCAGAAAAGCCGCACGCCAGCACGGGCTCAATACCGATGCTTCATTTCGTTTTGAACGCGGCGTGGACCCCAATCAAACTCAAAATGCGCTGCTTCGTTGCGCAGCCCTTATTATTGAAATTGCGGGTGGGCAAGCCCAAAGCAGTACTTTTGAATGGATAAACGAAACCCTGCCCCCAGTGAAGATTGAGCTTTCAAAAAACGAACTCAATAAGCTCATTGGGAATGAACTTGCCTTTGATACTGTAGAACAAATTTTAAAGGATCTCGATTTTAAAATCAACGCTTATTCCAACGATACTTGGCAATTAGAAGCGCCCAGCTATCGTATTGACGTCACAAGAGCTGTGGATGTCATTGAAGAGATTGTTCGTATCTATGGATTGAACTCTATTGAAATGCCACGCAAATGGCAATTTAGTTTGGGAGCGCAAAACCCACTAGATAGCGAAATACAAAAAAGCAACATTTCGGCATTTTTAGTTGGCAGAGGCTATTATGAAACCCTAAACAATTCGCTTACAAAAAATGCCTACAATGCACTACTAGACCATACTTTTGGAAAGCCTGTCAAAATTCTCAATCCTTTAAGTCAAGATTTAGGAAGCCTCAGACAAACCTTACTTTTCGGTTTGCTAGAGAATACGCTTCACAATAAGAACAGACAAATTTCACAGGTGCAGCTCTTTGAATTTGGACAAAGTTACAGACTAGAAGGATCCACTTACGGTGAATCACAAAAAATGGCACTGCTCATCTATGGTAAAGACCAATCTGAAAATTGGAATACACAAGCCCAACCCTACAACTTTTTTAGCTTAAAAAAGGAAGTTTTAGCACTATTGGAACGATTCGGAATCCAGACTCCTTTGGAGACTGAAAATAAACATTCAATTTTATTTGAACAAGGTCAAGCGCTTTACCAAAATGAGACCCTACTGGTAGATTATGGACAAATCAGTTCGAAAATACAAACTGAGTTTGATCTAAAACAACCTGTATACTTTGCTGAGTTTGATTGGAATGCTCTATGCAAGGCCCAACAAAAACATCAAATTAAATTTGAAGAAGTGGCTAAGACTTTTGCTGTACGTCGAGATTTATCTTTACTCATTGATCAATCCACCGCATATGAAAGTCTTGTCAGTGCAGCACGCAACGCAGAAAGAAAACTTTTGCAAGATGTGCAATTATTCGACGTATACGAAGGAAAAAATTTACCTGCTGGTAAAAAATCATACGCCCTTTCATTCTTCTTACAAGACAAAACACAAACACTGAGTGAATCTCAAATAGACAAAGCCATGCAGCGTATTTTGAGTGCCTTAGAAAAGGATTGCGCTGCCACATTGAGGCAATAAATACAGAGCTTTAAATTGCTTCTAAAAAACGAAGTAAATTGGGGTTTTTTGCCAAATCATCGCTACCCAAGACCATCAAATGCTTGACCTTATTTGATTCTAACCAAAGGTCAAAATTTGTCACACCTACTCGGAGTGTGCCATTGATATCTATTTTATGGACTGGCATTTGCTTGTGGTCAAAACGACCTTTAAGTTCGGCAATGTCAGAGGTCAATTCTTGATTTTGGTTGAATATCAATAAACTGTCGGTAGAAAGAAGAAAATCAACAGATTTATCATTGAGTATGTGCACCTCCCTAGCCACTGATGTAGCCCAAGAATGAATCATTGAAGAAAATTCATTGGATGCCAATAGTGTGATCGATGCGACTTTCATAACTTAAAATTCTGCGCAAAGATACTTGTAATAATGCCTCAATTATTTATCGTAGCCTAATATTTTTAGGTAATCTTGCGCAGTTTGCTCATTACTAAATACTTCGGTCTGAATTTGTCCATTTTCATCACGCGAAATAAGAATGTGCTTTGGTTCTGGAATAAGACAATGTTTCAATCCACCGTATCCACCAATAGTCTCTTGATATGCACCTGTATTGAAAAAACCAATGTATTGCACGTTGTTCTTGTCGAATTTTGGAAGGTAAATGGCATTTGAATGCTGCTCAGAATTATAGTAATCATCGGAATCACAGGTAAGGCCGCCCAACAAAACCCGCTCATAATCATCGTTCCACCTATTGATTGGCAACATGATAAAACGCTGATTGATTGCCCAGGTGTCAGGCAAATTGGTCATGAAAGACGAGTCAATCATGTTCCACTTTTCGCGGTCATTCTGTTGTTTTTGGTGTAACACACTAAAAATAGCGCCACCGCTCTCTCCTACGGTAAATGAGCCAAATTCCGTGAAAATATTTGGCTCCGGAATTTCATTGTCCTGGCAAACGCGCTTCACCTGAGTAAGAATTTCTCGCACCATGTAGGCATAATCAAAATCAAAAGCCAAGGATTTTTTAATTGGGAATCCCCCTCCGATGTTCAATGAGTCTAGTTCTGGACATAATTTTTTAAGATCAGAATACACGCGCAAACATTTGGTGAGTTCATTCCAATAGTAAGCCGTATCGTTGATGCCCGTATTGATAAAAAAGTGCAGCATTTTGACGCGCACGCGAGGGTTCTCCTTGAGAATGGCTTTATAAAAAGGTACTATCTCACGGTAGCGAATACCCAAACGTGAGGTATAGAATTCAAATTTGGGCTCTTCCTCTGAGGCAATACGAATACCAATATTGAGTTCGTTGGTTGTAAGCTCAATGAGCTGTTTAAGTTCATCAATGTTGTCAACGACTGGGACCACACGCAATTCATCTTTTTGAATTAATGCCGCGATTTTTTGCAAGTACTGCGCTGGTTTGTACCCATTACATATCACATAACTTTTAGGCTTGAGTTTCCCTGACTCTTGAAGGCTATTGACAATATCGATATCAAATGCCGAAGATGTTTCGATATGCACGTCATTTTTGAGTACTTCGTCAAGGACAAATGCAAAGTGAGAGCTCTTGGTACAATACGAATAATAATAATTACCTTGGTAACCCAAATTCATTATGGCTTCTCGAAACCAGCCTTTGGCCCTTTGGATATTGTTGGAAATTTGAGGTAGGTAATGAAATTTCAATGGCGTACCATGTTCATTGACCAAACGCATTAAATCGATTCCATGAAAAAACAGTCGATCCTCTCTTAGAAAAAATTCATTTTGAGGAAAATCGAAGGTCTGTTCGATAAGGTCTATGTATTTGGTTCTCATGGATGCCTAATTTCAGAAAAGTTGTATACGTAAATCTCTATTGTGGGTTTCGAAAAGCGCGCACAATTTTGTGCAAAAATAGTGTAAATTCAACGGATTACTAGCAAGTTAAAATAGTACATTTGAACACAGCTTTTTTTCATGTCCTATTTAGACGAACTCAACGAAAGTCAACGGGTAGCCGTTGAACATATTTTTGGCCCTACGATGGTCATTGCAGGTGCAGGCTCTGGTAAAACGCGGGTGCTCACCTACCGCATTGCCTTCATGATGGAACAAGGCATCGATCCGTTCAATATCCTTGCCCTCACCTTTACCAATAAGGCAGCCAAAGAAATGACCGAAAGAATTGGTCATATTGTAGGAACTGCAGAGGCCAAGAATATATCGATGGGAACTTTTCACTCCGTATTTTCAAAAATATTACGCTTCAATGCCGAGAGAATTGGTTTTCCGAACAATTTCACCATCTATGACACCCAAGATTCAAAGAGCCTCATTAAAGACATCATCAAGGAATTGAATCTCGACGACAAAACCTACAAGCCAAGCATGGTTTTTGGTCGCATCTCAGCAGCCAAAAACAACTTGATTTCCCCTGAGGCCTATTTGGCTAATGCAGAAATACAACTTGAAGACAAACAGTCCAGAAGGCCAGAACTCGGACGTATTTTCGAAACCTACGCCAATCGCTGCTTGAAAGCGGGGGCAATGGATTTCGATGACTTATTATATTTTACCAATGTGCTCTTGCGTGATTTTGCCGATGTGTTGCATTATTACCAACAGAAATTCCAATACATTTTAGTAGACGAGTACCAAGACACGAATTATGCGCAATACCTCATCGTTAAAAAATTGGCAGCGGCATATCAAAATATATGCGTGGTTGGAGATGATGCCCAAAGTATTTATTCATTCCGAGGCGCTAACATTGAAAACATCCTAAATTTCAGAAAAGATTATCCGGATTTTGCCTTATTTAAACTCGAACAGAACTACCGCAGCACTAAAAATATTGTAGAGGCAGCCAATAGCATTATCAAAAAAAATAAGGACCAGATTCTTAAAACTGTTTGGACACACAATACCGAAGGTTCAAAAATAAAAGTACAACGATCCTTGACCGATAACGAAGAAGGCCGAATGGTTGCACAGGCGATTTTTGAGCGCAAAACAGCGACAGGTTCTCGTTTTCAAGACTTTGCCATTCTTTACCGTACCAACAAACAGTCACGTGCATTTGAAGAAGCCCTACGCAAACTCAATATGCCCTACAAAATATACGGAGGTCTTTCTTTTTATCAGCGCAAAGAAATCAAAGACCTACTTGCCTATTTCAGACTCAGTGCAAATCCTCATGACGAAGAGGCGCTCAAACGTGTGATCAACTACCCTAAAAGAGGTATCGGCAAAACGAGCATTGAAAACATTATCATTGCCGCTAACCGATACAATGCAAGTATGTGGGAAGTGATCTGTGATTTTCAGCGCTACCCAGCAGGGCTCAATAATGCGAGCCAAAGTAAGATTACGGAGTTTGTCACTATGATCAAAAGTTTTGGCGCTGAGATAGATAAAACTGACGCTTTCACCCTTGCCGAACGCATTGCCAAATCGTCGGGAATCATTCGTGAGCTCCTGGCAGAAAAAGACAAAGGTCCAGAAGAAGTAGAACGCTTTCAAAATATCGAAGAGTTATTGTCGGGTATTCAAGAATTTGTGCGTGCTGCCAGTCCGGATGAGCCGCGAAGTTTGGCTGATTTCATGGTGGATGTAGCACTTTTAACCGACGCCGACCAAGAAAAACCAGAAGACCGCAACCATATCAGTCTAATGACCATTCATGCGAGTAAAGGCCTTGAGTTTCCACATATTTTTGTGGTGGGATTAGAAGAAAATTTATTTCCCTCGCAAATGGCCCTCAATTCTCGTTCTGAATTGGAAGAAGAAAGACGACTCTTTTATGTAGCACTCACAAGAGGGATGCAAACCTGTATGCTGTCTTATGCCACAAGCCGATTCACTTGGGGGCAATCCATTATGTGTGAACCCTCACGATTCATTGACGAAATTGATCCGCAATACCTGCAATTTGAGTCCATCAATCGCAGCGCAAATAGCCGTTCATTAATGGGCTCAGGTGGTTTTGACAAACCACATACCGGAGGATTAAACAAACCTTTTCAGCCAGCACCACAATTGCGTTCATTAAAAGAAGTGAGTCAAAATAAACCTACTTCAAGCAACAACAATTCAAGTAACGTAATGGTAGGCAGCAATGTATTACACGACCGATTTGGCAAAGGAAAAGTACTCAAGGTAGAAGGCCAAGGCCCAGATACAAAAGCAACAATATTTTTTCCACAGCATGGGTCAAAAACTGTCTTGTTGAGATTTGCAAACATCCAAGTAATTGAAGATTAAGTAATTATAATAAATTACCTAACTTATTTATTCAGATAATAAATCAGGTCTTCGTAGCTGTGTGCGCTCCAAGGCTTGAGCTTCTCTCCATGCCGCCACGTCCTTGGGGTTGCCAGATAAAAGTACTTCAGGTACTTTTAAACCTTTAAATTCAGGTGGCCTCGTATATACTGGAGGCGCCAAAAGGCCATCTTGAAAAGAATCGGTCAGTGCAGAGGTTTCATCATTGAGCACCCCTGGAATGAGCCGCACAACGGCATCTACCAAAATGGCAGCAGCTAGTTCGCCGCCACTCAATACATAAGATCCAATAGAAATTTCTTTTGTAACGTACAAATCTCTGATGCGTTGATCTACGCCTTTGTAATGCCCACACAATATCAAGAGATTTTGCGCCAATGACAGTTGATTACACAGCGGTTGAGCCAAAGTGTCTCCATCTGGAGTCATGTATATAATTTCATCGTAGCGATACTTTGCACACAAACTGTCAATGGCTTTAGAAATTGGACCAACGCTCATTACCATGCCTGCACCACCACCATATTGGTAATCATCCACATTGCGATGCTTGTCATCTGAAAAATCACGCAAATTATGCACCTCTATTTGAAGATGACCTTTGGTTTGCGCTCTCTTCATGATTGAGGCCGCAAAGGGACTTTCTAACAATTCAGGTAAGACCGTAATAATATCTATACGCATACAGCAAAGATAAGTCAATTCGGCACATTTTACTACCTTTGCACAAACCTTAACTCATGTATCAATTATCGGATAGATTACTTGCAATGGAAGAGTCTGCAACCATTGCCATGGCTAAAAAAAGCAGGGAACTCAAGACTCAAGGAAAGGATGTGATTTCCCTTTCCTTAGGAGAGCCAGATTTTAATACACCTCAGTTCATTAAAGATGCTGCAATTGAGGCGCTTGCACAAAATTATACCACCTACACCCCTGTGCCGGGATACGACGATTTAAGAGAAAGTATTTCAAAAAAATTTCTTCGAGACAATCATCTCCACTACAGCAAGGATCAAATTGTGGTTTCAACTGGCGCCAAACAAAGTATAGCCAATTTGGTTTTGAGCCTGATCAATCCAGGTGATGAAGTCATTATTCCAGCTCCTTACTGGGTTTCTTACTTAGAAATTGTTAAAGTTGCAGAAGGGGTGCCCGTAATCATTTCTGCAGGAATTGAAAAAGATTTTAAAATTACAGGAGCAGATTTAGAGGCGGCCATTACCCCTAAAACCAAATTACTAATGTTTTCTACCCCGTGTAATCCGACGGGTTCCGTTTATAGCAAAGAAGAATTGAAAGACCTAGCACGTGTGCTAGCCAAGTATCCTCAAATCGTTGCTATGTCCGATGAAATATACGAGCACATCAATTTCATTGGTAAGCATGAAAGCTTGGCACAGTTTGAGGAAATTTACGATCAAGTTGTCACTGTAAATGGCGTATCCAAGGCCTGGGCTATGACGGGTTGGCGCCTTGGTTATATTGGCGCACCCAAAGCAATTGCACAAGCATGCGATAAAATTCAAGGGCAGTTCACCTCTGCTACCTCCTCGATCACTCAGCGCGCTACGATTGCCGCTATGGAGGCCAACCCCGATGTATTGAAAGATATGATTGCGGCATTTAAAAGTCGTCGAGACCTAGTTTTAAATGGTTTGAAACAAATTGCGGGGCTTAAAGTCAATCATCCAGAAGGTGCTTTTTATGTATTCGCGGATTGTAGCGCCTATTTTGGTAAAAAATACCAAGACTGGACCATATCAAATTCTGACGATCTATGTATGTACTTGCTCGAAGAAGCGCTGGTAGCATGCGTTGGAGGCGCTGCCTTTGGTGACCCCAATTGTTTTAGAATCAGCTATGCCGCCTCTGAAGATATTTTACTAAAGGCTGTCAATCGCATCGGCTCTGCGCTAGCCAAATTGCAATAAACTATGGAAATTTCAACGCTACTCGACGCCTTTAACGATAAGCATATACTTGTAGTCGGTGATGTCATGATTGATGCATACATCGAGGGTTCTGTATCGCGCATGAGCCCAGAGGCCCCTGTGCCAGTGCTTGATCTTTACAGCGAAGAGCAGCGCATTGGCGGAGCTGCAAATGTGGCATTAAATCTCCTTGCCTTAGGCGCCAAGGCTACAATTGCAAGTGTCATCGGCGAGGATACACCAGCAAGTACGCTGTTGCAACTCATGCATGATGCACAAATTGATACCCGCGGCCTTGTTAGGTCAGCGCAGCGCAAAACTACGATCAAAACAAGAGTACTCTCTAATAGCAAGCAATTACTGCGCATTGACAATGAAGATCAGCATGACCTACAACCCATAGAATTCGATAAGCTACTACAAAAACTTCAATTGCTCATCGAAGAAGGTATCGATGGCATACTCATCGAAGATTACAACAAGGGGGTAATGACCAAAGAACTCATCACCTGGCTCATCTCTGCAGCCAATAAAAAGAACATTCCTATTGTTGTAGACCCCAAAAAGAAAAACTTTTTAAACTACACTGGCTGCACACTTTTCAAACCCAATCTCAAAGAACTCAAAGAAGGTTTGCAAATTGATTTTGATTTTGAAAAGCAACCCGAAGCCTTATCCAAGGCCATAGAAGAATTGCAGCATAAACTTCAATGTCGCTACACTTTTGTTACCTTATCCGAACACGGCGTTCAATTCTACGATGGTCAAACACACCATCACCTTGCAGCACATAGGCGAAATATTTCAGATGTTTCTGGCGCTGGCGACACCGTTATCGCTACCACTTGCTTAGGATTGGTCTGTGGAGGGAGCGCTGTCCAAATTGCCGCTTTAGCGAATTTAGCCGGTGGATTAGTTTGTGAAAGCCCGGGGGTAATTAGCATTGACAAAGAGAAACTTCGTAGTGAAGCACAAGAACTATTAAAATAATAACATGTCCGAAAAAGTGGTCAAGCCATACGATTCTGAAGAATCAAAAAAAGCAGAAGTAGCACAGATGTTTAACAATATTTCAGCCAACTATGATTTTTTAAATCATTTTCTGTCCTTAGGAATCGATCATTTATGGCGTAAAAAAGCAGTGAAGCAATTGCGCGCTTCTAGTCCGAAGATCATTTTAGACTTAGCCACAGGTACCGGTGACTTTGCCATCGCCTCCTTGAAACTTCAACCAGAAAAAATAGTTGGTATGGATATTTCCTCGGGAATGTTAGAAGTTGGAAAGAAGAAAATGAAAAAACGCGCTTTTGATCACATCATTGACATGCAGCTCGGAGATTCAGAAAACATGCCCTTTGAGGATCAAACCTTTGATGCGATCACAGTAGGCTTTGGAGTGCGCAATTATGAAAACCTTGAAAAAGGCCTCTCAGAAATGCTTCGCGTGCTCAAACCGGGTGGAAAAGCAGTAATACTTGAGTTTTCCAAACCGAAAAAATTTCCAATCAAGCAACTTTTCGGCTTCTATTCTAAGGTGTTCATTCCTTTTTTCGGGAAATATATCTCAAAAGACAAGCGTGCCTATACCTATCTACCGGAAAGCGTAGCTGTCTTTCCAGAGGGTGAAGCATTCAATGCTGTACTCAAAAAGGTGGGTTATCAAGTACAAGAACCAATGCGTTTAAGCGGAGGAATAGCTAGTATTTATGTGGGCACCAAAACGCAATAATTAACAAGGTAAGTCGTTTAATATATATGAGAATTCTTGTTGTTTTTTGTCTTTTTTCTTCTGTTTTGCTTGCGCAAACACAAAAACAACAGCGCTATAAAAATTTTGATAAGCGATACATTCATTTTGGATTTATGCTTGGTGTCAATAGTTCTGATTTTACTGTCCTTCCTAAAGCCAATGCCTACAATCAGTATCAACTCCTATCCATTCAAAATGATGCCCAACCTGGGGGGCAATTAGGTATACTTACCACCGTAAAGCTTGGTACGCCAACGGTGCGTTTTCGATTCATCCCTACCCTCTCATTTCAAGAACGCGTATTGAACTATAAAAGTCTCGATACTATTTGGTTTTTGAATGGCGTGGGCCAACAAAGAGTCAATTCAACCAACCTTGAATTTCCAATGATGTTGCAGTTTCGCACCAAAAGATATAATAATTTTACTGCTTACTCCCTTTTTGGCATGCAATACAGTATTGATTTGCAATCACAACAAGATGCATCACAAAATTTTTACGATCCTTTTGTGAAAATCAAAAAAAATGATTGGCAAGGTCAAATTGGAGGTGGTATTGAATTTTTTGCTCCTTACTTCAAATTTGGCCTAGAACTCAAATATAGCCATGGATTCAAAAGCAGTTTTATACAGGACTACACTCCTGTTTCTAATCCGATAGATCAGTTATACAACCGAGCCTGGTATTTTTCCTTGATTTTTGAAGGATGATTCAAACTATTGATTTTTCTTGTAGCCCAGAAGAGGCCAAAGACCAACTAGTTCTCGAAGAAAGAATCCGCCAAGAATTGAGTATTCCAAAAGCCCAACAACTTTTCTTTCGTTGGCGCAAACGTAGTATTGATGCCAGACAAAAACAAATTAAAATCAATGCAAGCTTTGAGGTTTCTACTAGTGGAGATCTGCCTCCGAGATTCGTATCTCAAGAATTTGCTCCTCTGAACCAAAATGCAAAGACCATACACATCGTAGGTGCCGGCCCCGCCGGACTCTTTGCCGCATTGCAAGCATTGTCCTTAGGGATCAAACCCATTGTTTTTGAGCGAGGCAAAGACGTCCGGGCGCGTCGCCGCGACCTCGCCAAATTAACCAAATCTCATGAGCTCAACCCCGAATCCAATTATTGTTTTGGCGAAGGCGGGGCCGGTACCTACTCAGATGGCAAACTTTACACACGTTCAAAAAAACGTGGCGATGTTCAAAAAGTGTTGGAGTGGATGGTACAATTTGGAGCGACCGAAGACATCCTTATCGATGCACACCCACATATTGGCACCAATAAATTACCTCAGCTTATTGAAGCCATCCGTAATGAAATCATTTCTTGTGGTGGCGAAATTCATTTTGAACATAAATTAACCAATCTAATCATTGAACAAGGGCGTATTGCTTCCATTGAACTCAACAACAAGCAATGGTGCCAAGTGAGTCATCTGGTTTTGGCAACAGGTCATTCGGCAAGGGATATTTTCCATTTATTAGATCAGCACCAAATTGCCATACAAGCCAAGCCCTTTGCACTGGGTGTTCGCGTCGAACATACCCAGGCTTATATCGATGAGTTGCAATACCACGGACGGCATAACGACGCTTACCTCCCGCCCGCTTCCTATAGCCTAGTGACCCAAGTAAACGATCGTGGAGTTTATTCATTTTGCATGTGCCCGGGTGGAATCATTGCCCCCTGTGCCACCCACCCAAATGAGGTAGTGACCAACGGTTGGTCACCATCTAAGAGAAATAATATTTACGCCAATTCAGGCATTGTTGTAGGCATTGAGCCCACTGATTTTACCAATCCAAAAGATCCTTTCGTTTGCCTTAATTTTCAAAAAGAAATCGAACATAAATGCTGGGAAGCTGCCGGAAAATCGCAAGCCGTCCCAGCCCAATGCTTACAAGACTTTGTGAACGGGCAAAAAAGTAAAACATTTCCAAGAAGCTCCTACCAACCAGGTATTGTGAGCGTTAATTTAAAAGAAGTACTTCCAGATTTTGTTTACCAAAAACTGCGACAGGCCTTCATAGACTTTGATAAAAAAATGCCGGGTTTCATTACCAATGATGCCGTTGTCCATGCCCCTGAATCTCGCACGTCTTCTCCGGTCCTCATCCCAAGAAACTCCCTCACCTTTCAGCACATTGCTCTTGAAAACCTTTATCCAATTGCAGAAGGAGCAGGATATGCGGGTGGCATCGTATCTGCAGCTATAGATGGTATGAATTGCCTAGAAAAAATTGCCCATCAATTAAGAAGTGCCTAACTTTATTTTCCTTTAGCTACTACATGAAATTTTTTCTAACTATTTTATTTACTGGGCTTTATTACCTAAGTTTTGCACAATTGGACACGCTTTTTTGGTTTGTCGCTCCTGAGGTTGCACAGAGCCACGGAGATCGCCCAATTGTTTTTCGATTTGCTTCCTTGAGTCAGGGGGCAACGATTACTATCACCCAACCTGCCAATCCAGGATTCCCTACACAGGTAGTTAATTTATCAGCCAACGACGCACAAACCCTTAACTTAACCACTTGGATAGATCAAATTGAAAATAAACCTGCCAATACCGTGCTTCCCTATGGCTTCAAAATAAGTTCGACCGCACCTGTCATGGCCTATTACGAAGTGACACCGACTTGCAACTGCAATCCGGATATTTTTGCCTTGAAAGGAAATAATTCATTAGGTACGGCCTTTGTGATTCCCGCACAAAATTTTCTAAATAATGCCTCCTATGCCCGATCGGGTTTTAATATAGTCGCTACCCAAGACAACACTATCATTACCATCAATCCAAAACAAGCCATTGTAGGGCATGCTGCCAATGTACCTTTTACTATAGTGCTTCAAAAAGGCGAAACTTTTTCAGCAGAGGCCATCTCCATACTCGCCAACCAACATTTGAGTGGCTCCACGGTATCGAGTAATTTCCCTGTGGCTATCACCATACATGATGATTCCATGAGTGGAGCACCCTATGGTGGTTGTGCAGACATCATGGGAGATCAACTCATACCAAATCAAGTAATTGGAAATGAATACATTATTCTCAAAGGCTATTTGAATGGCCCTGACAAGATTTATGTGGTTGCTGTACAAAACAATACACAAATCTCTATCGATGGCAGCCCTGTGGCAACGATCAATGCAACAGAAACCTATGTTCATACCTTATCAAACCCAACAGTATTGATACAGACTAGCTTGCCTGCACATGTACTGCATACTACAGGATTTGGTTGTGAGGTGGGAGGTGCAGTACTTCCGTCTGTGGTTTGCACCGGATCAAATACAGTTGCTTTTGTACGCTCTACAAATGAATTTTTTGCACTAAACATATTAGTGCCCAATGGTGGAGAGAATGATTTTACCTTTAACGGAAATACTGGTATGATCAATGCTAGTCAGTTTAACTTTGTGCCAGGCACCAACAACGCATGGAAATATGCACAAATTGATGCGACTAGTTTTGTTGGCGTTCAACAAGCCTCCCGCATAGACAATCCAAATTTTAAATTTCATTTAGGAGTGGTTCATGGTGGTTCTTCGAGTGGTTGTCGGTATGGATATTTTAGTGATTTTGCAGCTGCACAATACCAAATCAGTGTCAATGATCAAAGTTTTTGCATCGGTGATCAAATACAACTCAATACCAACACCTTAAGTGGGGCCACCTATAATTGGACCGGACCAAACAATTTTACATTTTCAGGACCGCAAATACAAATTGCTTCAGCTGCACTTACCGATGCTGGTATGTATACCATTTCAGGTTTCCTTCCAGGAACCTGCGCTATCGAACCTGACACCATCGACATTGAGGTCAATGCCTTGCCATTGGCACCAATCATTTCAAGTAATGGGCCTGTTTGTCAAGGCGATGTACTTGCTTTCTGGAGTAATGATGAGGCGGATCAATATCTTTGGTCCTCAGGTGGTCAAACAAGTACAAGTGACACCTTACTAGTCAATGGATTGGCAGGTGTCTATGAAGTAACTTTAAGCATAATTGACACCAATGGTTGTCTATCTCCTCCTTCTATTCTTGATGAAGACATAGTAAATCTGCCCACTATCCTTTACGATGGGCCACTTTCCGTTTGCGGTACCGAGGTCTTACTAGAGGCCAACACCAATAACGATCCTCAAGACCCAATTGCCTCTATTAGCTGGTCTAATAATGGCACTATCTTGGGCAGTCAAAATCCACAAAGTTTTGATTTGGCATCAAATAATGGCAGTATTGAAACCTTCATTGCCACTGTATTTAGCCAACTGGGGTGTATTGCAACAGATACTTTCAATCTATCTTTTAACCCCTATCCTCAGGCCGAATTTGACTTTACTCCACTCTGTGATGGCCAAACGGTTAATTTTACTAATTTGAGTAACTGGCAAGGTTTGCCACTTCCAGGAACAAGCATTCAACAAACCTTTCTTCCCGGCGATAATCAAATTTTAAATGATTTCCCATCAAGTTACAGCTACAACCAAAGTGGATCCTATACAGGGACGCTTATTCTTACTAGTTCGGCAGGTTGCACAGATACCACTACACAAAATATTCAATTAGTAGCCGTTCCACAAATCAATCTTCAAAGTACAGATACCTGTGGACAGACAGCGAGTTTTCAAGCTAATTTTTCAGCACAAAGCACAAATATTCAGAATTTTCAATGGCTTATAAGCGGAAGCTCTTATAACCAAAATCCTATCACCATAAGTTTTGATCAAGCAGGAAATATCCCTTATACGTTTTCTTTAAATTTAACCAATGGTTGCTCCTACTCCGCTTCCGGTTCCATTGACATTATTCCTTCTGTAACACTCTCTAGCTTGGTTTTTCCGAATGTCATTTCCACGAGCAGTGAGGTAGAAAACCAAAAATGGTTCATAGATCCTCTTTATGAGAATTGTGCGCAATTCGAACTCCATATACTGAATCGCTGGGGGCAAACAATTTTCAGTAGCTCTTCTTCTCAGAAAGTATTCGATGGAAAAAATGAACAAGGTGAGTTATTGTCTGAAGGTATCTACTTTTATTTATTTACCAGTGGTGACGAGAAAAGACAAGGATACTTTCATCTCATCCATTAAGAAAGCACTAACTTTGACAAATGAAACGCGTTGTTGTTGGGCTTTCGGGAGGGGTTGATTCAAGCGTGGCTGCCTTGTTACTCAAGGAGCAAGGCTATGAAGTGATTGGCATGTTCATGCGCAACTGGCATGATCAAAGTGTCACGATCTCGGATGAATGCCCCTGGATTGACGATTCAAATGATGCCTTACTCATCGCCCAACAACTCGGAATCCCTTTTCAGGTCATCGATTTATCCGAGCAGTATAAAGAACGTATTGTAAATTATATGTTCAAAGAATATCAGGCAGGACGCACTCCAAACCCCGATGTACTTTGCAATCGAGAAATTAAATTTGATGTTTTTTTAAAAGCAGCCTTGGACTTGGGTGCCGATTATGTGGCAACGGGCCATTATTGTCAGCGAAGAGAAAACAAGGACAATACTTTTAGCTTGCTTGCAGGTGCCGACCCTAACAAAGATCAGTCTTATTTTTTGTGTCAGTTGAGTCAAGAACAACTCTCCAAAGCCTTATTTCCAATTGGTCACTTACAAAAAGCAGAAGTTCGAAAATTTGCTGCAGATCACGGACTCATCACCGCTGATAAAAAGGATTCTCAAGGGCTTTGTTTTGTTGGAAAAATTGCTTTGCCTACATTTTTACAGCAGCAATTAGCAGCAAAAAAAGGGCCAGTGCTTGAAGTTTCCCCAACGCTAGAAAAATTTTCAAATTATCATTCACTCGAAGCATCCATTGAAAATATTGAAGCGCTAGCCACGCCTTTTACCTATGATCCAGAAAATGGCAAAGAGGTAGCTCAACATCAAGGTGCGCATTACTACACCATTGGCCAGCGCAAAGGATTACATATTGGTGGGCGCCCAGAACCAAGCTTTGTTATTGGTATTGATACCAAACTAAACATCGTATATAGTGGCCAAACTGAAGGGCATCCAGGATTGAATCGCTGGGCTTTAAAATTAGAAGAGCATAGTATTTCTTGGGTCAACCCATCCATGATGTCTGCTTTTGAGGGCAACATGGATTGCAAAGTTAGAATACGTTATCGTCAGCCATTACAAGATGCCGTACTGATAAAAAATGATAATGGGTACTTTATTCTTTTCAAACAATTACAAAAAGGCATTACTCCGGGACAATTTGCAGCATGGTACTCAGATAATGAATTATTAGGATCTGGTGTTATTGCATAAAAAAAAGGACCTATCAAAGGCCCTTTTTCTTGTCTAACTATAAATCAACTATTAGTTGAGGATAAGTGCAAAACCTTGAGGTTCCGAACTTAACTTTTCTTCAGTAAAACGAATACGGTCTAATAAATCAGCTACTTCAAAAATATTTAATGGACTTTGAACACCTAATTCACGGTGCTGATCTAGCTTCAGCTTTGCTTGACGAATCGACTTAGTTCTGAGCGATTGAATGCTTGTGGTCATGGTCTTTGTTTTTTTGTTGTTGTTTTGAAAGCTCTTACGCCAAGGATTGTGCCAAGGTTTCAAATTTGGTCTTTTTTTTCACCTAACAAAGTAAATAACATGAATTATCTTTCTGATTAAGAGTGATTTAGATTATTTGTCAAATCTTTTGATTAATCCACAATTTTCTTTAACTACCACAAAAATTGTTCATAAACCTTATCATAGACATCCTTATATTTGTAATGTGAAATACCTATTTTTTATTCTTCCACTATTTTTTTGGTCCTGTAAGGAGGATCCATCAGAACTCATTGAAGAAAATACCGAATCCGGACCCCCTACCAAAGCCAAGCAGTCCTTACGAGCATATGCTGATCGGATGGTACGAGCCCAATTATCCATACAGGCCAATGAGCAATTCGAAATGAAAATTTATCGTGCTCAATTAGATGAAGATGGCATAGAAGATGCTATCATTACAGTAAATCGTCTTGACTTTGCCATGAAAGAAGCCGCCGTTAGCCCCAATGCTGCCAAGCGTGCAGACCTCGGATTTATGGGTAATTTCAATTATTTTTTCTTTTTTGATGGAAAATTAGATATGCTCTCCCCTCCTATTGCTATTCCTTCTTCGCCGCTTTTGCCGTTGAATGTTCAATTTGAAAACATAAGCTCAGAAAAATACAAAGACATTCTCATTGATTTTAGAATACGCAATGCGAGCTACAAAGATTTTTATACCATAAGCAAACATACACCAAGACGTATTTTTCAGTTCAAAAATTTTGATGGATTAGGTACTGATCAAACTGAAGCCTATCATTTTGAATTTGGAGCAGGTACATTTGGACCACAAAAAAATATTTTTGTAATGGAAGCTAAATTAGAAGAATTGCCCAAAGGAGCAGATAAAAACACCTACATTCCGAAAGTTCAGCCCATCGAAAAGATCAAATACACCTTCTTCTATCTAGAGCAAGAGGGGAAATATGCTACCAAAGACTCAAAATAAGAGCAAGCCAAAATGATGATATAACAATAAGGCGGAGTCTATACTCCGCCTTATTGTTTAATTTGATTTTTTGTTAAAAATTACCTCTGAATGTGAGGATAAAATTGCGACCGGGGGCTGAGATGTTTGAAGCAAACATGCGGTAATTTTGATTGAGTAGATTCTCACAGGCCCATTGCACACTAAAATTTTTATTGAGGTTGTAGTTGGCTCGCAAATTCAAAGTGTACCAACTTGGCATTCCCTCAGGTGTTGCATAGCTGAAATTATCCTCACCAGCAAAATTATAATCCTCGAGGTGTTTCCAACCTGAATACATAACAAATCCTTCTAAGCGCAACTTATAATTGGGCGAATACTTCACACTCACCTTACCAAAGGCTGGAGCGATATGATCTAAGGGTGTAGTTCCGTTATTTTTAATAATGCGGCCATAGGTATAATTAAAACTTGAATACACATTCCATTTAGGAGTAAGCTGTGCATTTAAATAGGCTTCGATACCTTGAACCTTTGCTTTTGAGGCGTTGGTACTTGTGAGCACTGCACTTAACTGCCCATCGTAGAACACGCTATCTGAGCCATTAAATGTTCCTTGTTGAACCGTCAAAGCATTGGTGAGCCAAGTTTGGTAGAGGGTTGCGCCAAGGGAAGCGTGCTTTACAATTTCATATTGTAATCCAAGTTCACCGTTATAGGCATATTCAGCAAGCAAATTTGGATTAGGAACAATCACAGAGCCCGGCACAGATTCAAAAACTTTCGTGAGGTCATCGACATTCGGTGCTCTAAAAGCACTAGAACCATTGACTACCATGCGCAGCTTAGTTGTAGGCATATAAATCAAACCTAAATTTCCATTCAAAGCCAGGTGCTTTTGTTGTATTTGACTAAATGGAAAAGGAAAGAAAGTTTGGTCATTAAACATTGCTGATAATCCTACATATGATAGACGTAAACCATCATTGATGATCAATTTATCGGAAACTTCATAGGTATGCGAAGCATACAGCGCAGCCCCTCGCATAGACGAACCTCCATCCGGATAGCGCGTGTCTAGTGCACTTTGTGCGCCTGTGAAGATATCCTCTGCATAGGCCGTTGAATTCACCAAATTTAAGTAGGCTTCGGCTCCATAGCGAAATTCATTGGCGCCCATTTTTTTCATAAAATCCAAATTCATGGAATAAATGTCAAGATTTTCAATTCGATGATTTTTTGTCGATTTATTGAATTTTCTATCTATTCGACTCTCTTCAATGCCTTGATAGGCAAAAATAAGACGTGCATTGTCATAACACCTTGTTTGATAATTTAACTCCAGCGTATAAGCCGCCAACAAGCGAAATTGAGGGCCATAGTACCATTCGGCATATTTTGGAGCTGAACCAGACATTTGAGTGAGACGGTCATAGCGGTCTATGTTGCTTGAATTGGATAATTGCAAATTCAAGTGATGTATGACACCTTGTTTTTGTTTGTAGCTGAATTTTTGCAGTACATCATATTGATTGTATCCAGAGCCCACTTGAAGGCTACTATCTGCATTGGTCACCATGCTATCCACACCATTGGTGGTGCTTACATACCAAGGTCGGTAACCTAAATTCCCTATAGCCTCAGAGCGCTTTGATCCTTGACGTAAATCGCCGAAACTAGCATACGAAATTGAAGTGAGTGAAGCAAAACGTTGATTGGCCACATTTATTTGAGCATTGGCTGCAAAGCCTGCACCCGCCGAAAATCCACGTAAGTAGGCCCCGCTCTTTACCAAGTTTTTATCTGTGGTACTAAAAACAGGTTTTTTAGTCTGAAAACTCATCACCCCGCCAATGGCATCTGATCCATACATTACTGATCCCGGTCCAAAAACAAGTTCCACTCGATCCATATTAGCTTGATCAAGGGTAAGGCTATTTTGCAGGTGCCCGCCACGGTAAATGGCATTGTTCATACGCACACCATCTACCACCATCAGGACTTTATTGGTTTCAAATCCACGAATGATGGGGCTGCCACCTCCTAGCTGGCTTTTTTGCACAAATACAGATCCGGAGTTCGACAAAACATCAGCCATTGAGGTTTGTTGTTGAAACTGCAATTCGGAGGCCCGAATTACTTGGATTTTTTGCGCAACATCCCTTCGCTTTTCTAAAGTTCGATTAGCAGAAACTACCGTTTCATTTTCGGTCTGAGTATTGGGTACCAAATACACCTCTACATGGAAAGCAGGTTGTAATCTAGCTATTTGCAAGACAAAGACCTCGTAATCCGGATGTTCAATGAACACTAAATAAGGGGTTTCTCCTTCTAACTGATAATTGATATTTGATATTTGTTTGATAGGGGTTTTAGATTGAAATTTAAGCCCATTGATAGGCTCAAAGGTGTAGGCATCGCGCACTTCAAAAGTATGTTGCGCAAAATTTAGCAAAGGCGCAAAAAACAGACCTATCAGTATGAGATATATTGATTTCATTTGTTTTAGTTTAATTAAAAATATGTTGTATGCAACCTAAATTGAGATAACACTTTTGACTGTATTAAAGGTATGATTGACCTAAACAGCGTTAATTATCTCATATAATTAAACTAAACTTTGGGGAGGTGGTGCCAAAACAAATAAATGGGGTTGACTTATTTTTTGGATACAAAATGGTGAAGGCATCTTATTAATTTGGTCAAACCGATTGTAGTTATAAACATAGGTAGAAAGCGGTTCCATGGGTTCTTTGACCAACTTTAGCCAACCATGGATTGGATGTCCGTCGGGTGCATTGACAAGATTATCTGCCGTTGCATAGGCCAACTTTTCGAATAAAACTGTTTCTTGTTTATCGTCTATGCATTTAAAATACCAAAAACCATTTACTTTTTTCTTGTATACCACATCATAAAAACGACCCTTGAGTTTGAATTCATGAGGTTTGATCCAATTGAGCTCATGGCTTTCCTTTAAGGTGAATTGAAATCTAATGAGCTGATTTTCAGGAACTGCATGCTTCATGGCTTTTTTAATTTCCTTACGTATCAAGTAGTGCTCCACTTCCATAAAAGTAAAGAAGCCAAGCAATTGATAGAGAAAGATTCCCAAAAGACCAACAAGGACGAACTTACGCACTTTTCAAAGTTAATGCTAAATTTGCGTTTTCAAATCAACGCTTATGAAGATATTTTTATCAATTCTAATTGCTTTTGGCACTTCATTTTATTTTGCTCAAGCGCCTGGGTCTTTGGACCTTTCCTTTGCAGGAACAGGTTTTGCTAATTACGGACCAGTCTCTAGTACTTTCATGGATAACGCACAAGATGTGGTTACACTTCAAAATGGCAAGATCATTTATTGTGGTACCTCCGGGGCTGTTTCAAGCCTTGGAATGGTGGTGGTAAGATTGAATTGTGATGGCAGTATAGACAGCACATTCGGCACCAATGGCTATTACATTTACAATTCACCAGGGGGCTCATGCTTTGCCTACGATATGGAATTATTGCCCAATGGACAGTTGCTTGTTGCCGGAGCTTCGAGTATCACTGCAGCCAATCCTCAGTTTACGATGCTTAAATTGAACAGTGATGGCACCCTGGATCAATCTTTCGGTGTCAACGGATTCTTCCACAACGACATTGGGTCTAGTGAAGACTATGCACGAAAAATTTTGATTCAAAACAATAAAATTATTTTGGTAGGCGAGTCAAAAACACCTGGTTTTACAATCAATAGATTGGCCGTAACCCAGTGTGATATGAATGGAGTACTCGATGTTAACTTTGGCACCAACGGCACCACGATATTTCAAAATGCGGCGCTCAATTCTTGTAGAGGATCAAGTGCTGTAATTGGGAGCAATAACGATATTTTTATTTGTGGCGATGCTTACATCAATAATATTTATTACCCACTACTAGCCAAGGTATCTGCAGCAGGTGTACCGTATGCATCATTCGGAAGCAATGGGGTGCTCATTGCTCTGAATTTCAACGCACGCTTTTTTGATATTGAATTTGACGGTTCTAAATTAATCATGGCGGGGCAAAATGGTGTAGGCCCCTGGGATTTAATCCTGCAAGCAAGAAATGAATCTACAGGAGCTTTGGTTACTACATTTGGCCCCGGAGTATTTCCAAGTACTCCTGGGACCACAATTGTTGACGTAGCGGGGATGGATAATTATTACGAATTATTGATTCATCCCGATGGGTCTATCCTTGCATGTGGCACTACAGGTCCGAGTTCTTTTGTGAGAGATTTTATAATTTCAAAATATTCATCAAATGGTATTTTAGACACAGGATTTGGAACCAACGGACATACGGTTACGGCTATAAGCTCCAGCTGGGACGATGCCTACGGTATGGATTTATATGTAGGTAACAAAATTGTGGTTGCTGGATTTGCCAATCCTGGTCCAAATACGCAACATGCCATTGCACGCTATGCCTATGGCCCTTCGACCCCCGTATTAGGGTGTACAGATCCGCTTTCTTGTAATTACAATTGTTTGGCAACCATTGATGATGGCAGCTGTTTGTATCCAAATACTGCTTGCGACGATGGCAACCCACTTACAATCAATGACAGTACAGACGCCAATTGTAATTGTACCGGACAGACCCTAACACTGATATACGGGTGCATGGATCCTTTTTCATGTAATTACAACCCATTGGCAAATGTAGACGATTCATCGTGTTTGTATCCTGGGCTGTTGTGTGATGATGGCAATCCAAACACCATCAATGATTCTATCAACCCTGATTGTATTTGTATTGGCGACATTATAGTATACGGTTGTACAGACCCACTTTCATGTAGCTATAACCCGCTCGCCAATATCGATGACGGCAGTTGTCTTTACGCAAATGCTCCTTGCGATGACAACAACCCTGATACCTTCAATGACGTCTTAGACTCTTTGTGCAACTGCGTTGGTACACTATATGTAAGCGGTTGTATGGATCCAATAGCATGTAATTATAACCCACTTGCCAATACCGATGACAACTCTTGTATTTTGCCCGGAAGCCCTTGCGATGACGGCAATGCCATGACCATCAATGATTCCATTGATCTCAATTGTAATTGCGTGGGTATTGATATCACAGGGCTATCCGATTTCAATATAGAATTTTCAATTGTACCCAATCCGGCCAAAGAATTCATCTCCATTGAAGTGAATACCATAGGCAGCAAAGCATTGAAAATATATGACTTGCAAGGAAAAACCCTTTTGGTTAAGCAATTCCAAGGTAAGACCGAGCTTATTGACTGTACGCAGCTAGCAAGTGGTACCTACATCATTGAATTGAGTTATATGGGCGGTAAAAAAATGAAAAAATTGCTCATTGAGCACTAATGATAGAAAAAGATATTTCTTTGGCGCAAAAGCGCCGCTACTATCAAAATAACCTAGAGGGCAAGAAGCACATACTTCTTGCCCTTCATGGTTACGGACAACTTGCGCAATTTTTTTACAGGAAATTCAACATTATAGATGTAGATTGGGGCCTTGTTGTTCCTGAAGGCCCGCATCGATTTTATCTCAATGGCAGTTCTGGCCGCGTTGGTGCCTCATGGATGACCAAAGAATGGAGAGATCAAGATATTTTAGAAAACAATGCTTACCTGACTGCACTAGTCCATGTAATTCATGAGGAAAATCCCAATGCTCAAATTCATTTGCTAGGCTTCTCGCAAGGAGGTGCGACAGCGGCCAGGCTTTATCAGAGCAACCCCAAATTATTTGTACACCTGATTCTATGGGCGAGTATTTTTCCACCAGATTTAGAAAAATCCTCTTTCCCCCTTGGTGCCAAACTTGATTTTGCTATCGGCCAAAAAGACATCTTTTATGAATCAGAAAATCAAAAAATGATAATGGCGGACTATAAAACCTTGGGTTTCAACATTTATCAATACAACGGCGGGCACAACATCGACCAAAACCTACTTGATACTATCCTATCAGCTATGTAAGTGGTGTTTTGCTTCCCACTTACCTACAACAGCTGTTGCAATGGAATTACCTAAAACATTTGTGGCTGAGCGGAACATATCACAAAAATGATCAATGGGTAAAATTAAGGCAATACCTTCGATAGGAATATTAAACATGCCACAAGTTGCAGCAACAACTACTAAACTTGCTCTTGGCACCCCAGCAATGCCTTTGCTTGTTAACATCAAAACAATTAACATCGTGAGTTGTGTTCCGGTGTCTAGATCTACCCCATAGACTTGTGCAATAAAAATACTGGCAAAAGTCATGTACATCATACTTCCATCCAAATTAAAAGAATAGCCCAAAGGAAGCATAAAAGATACAATTCTATCCTTGATACCATAGCGCTCTAATTCTTCGGTGAGTTTCGGAAATACAGCCTCACTGCTCGTTGTTCCAAAGGCTATAACTAAAGGGCTGACAATTCGCTGCAATAGATGTTTTATCTGACTACGTAAAAATACATAGCCAATCAGCAACAGCACCACCCACAAAGAACCAATCCCAACCAAAAATGAGCTAAAAAATTTGGTGTAAGTAAGCATCAATTCCGAAACATCCTTGACTGCAAAAACACCAGCAATTGCACCAAATACACCAATAGGAGCAAATTTCATGACATAATTGACCATCTTCAAAATAATATGTGAAAATCTATCAAGCGCATTGATTACAGGCTTGGCGTTATCGCCAATAGAAGCAGCTGCCAATCCAAAAAAGATCGCGAAAATGACAATTTGTAAAATTTCATTACTCGCCATAGCCTCAAAAACAGATTTGGGAATGATATGCTCCACAAAGTGTTGTACAGAGAATACTTGCGTATTTTCAGTAAGTTCAGTGGCCGAAGCTACATCGGTATTGGATAGATTGACACCTACTCCTGGTTTTAAAAAATTGACCCAAAGTAATCCAATAACCAGTGAAATTAATGAGGCAGAGAAGAACCAAGCCAAAGCTCGCCCACCAATTCTCCCTACAGACTTGATATCACCAAGTTTGGCAATACCTACAATTAATGTGGTGAGCACCAACGGTGCAATAATCATTTGTACCAAACGAATAAAAATCGTTGCCAAAATCTTAATATAGGTACTAAATTGTAAAGCAGATTTTGAATCGAGGTAGTGATGAATAAAAGCTCCTAGCAAACCACCCAACACCATGGCCAGAAGAATATACTGCGTCAAACGGTTTTTTTTGGTTTTTGTATGCTGATTGGAGGTTGTATCGTTATTCATGGACCTTGGATTATAATTGAGCCTATGAAAATAGGAAAAAGGCCAAACATGGCAATGCAAGATTAGTATTCGTATATTTGAATTCAATCAAATTATGACAAAAGCACAAGAAATCGAATACAATTTCAATGAAGATCAAATGCGTTTAAAAATAAGAACGCTAGAACTACAATTGGAAAGAATCCATCAAGGTGGAGGAAAGTCACGAATCGAGAAACAACACCAAAGCGGTAAACTCACGGCAAGAGAAAGGATAGCTGCATTGCTTGATCCAAATACACCTCAAATTGAAATTGGCGCACTTGCCGGATACCAAATGTATGAGGAGCACGGAGGATGCCCTGCCGGTGGTGTCATTACCGTTCTAGGCTATGTCTCTAATAGACAATGTATTGTGGTAGCCAATGATGCAACTGTTAAGGCAGGAGCGTGGTTTCCTATTACTGGTAAAAAGAATCTTAGGGCGCAAGAAATAGCCATGGAAAATCATTTACCAATCATCTACTTGGTTGATTCCGCAGGAGTTTACCTACCCATGCAAGAAGATATTTTTGCCGATAAAGAACATTTTGGTAGAATTTTCAGAAATAATGCAAAAATGTCTGCCATGGGAATTACACAAATAGCAGCAGTCATGGGTAGTTGTGTGGCAGGTGGGGCATACTTACCAATCATGTCTGATGAGTCTCTAATTGTAGATAAAACTGGTAGTATTTTTTTAGCAGGATCTTACTTGGTCAAGGCCGCGATTGGCGAAGAAATAGACAATGAATCGCTTGGAGGCGCAACTACACAAACTGAAATCTCAGGCATTTGCGACTATAAAGTACCTGATGATCACAGTTGCTTGCTTAAAATAAGAGATCTCATGAGTCGTATTGGCCACTCACAAAAAATAGCTTTTGATCGCATAGAAACCTCAGAACCTAGTGTTGCACCAAACCAAGCTTATGGAATTTTGCCCTCAGACCGCTCCAAACCCTATGACACCAGGGCGCTTCTTAAAACAATCGTGGACGCAAATTCTTTGAGTGAATACAAGGCAAACTTTGGCAAAACCCTCATTACCACTTTTGCACGGATTGATGGTTGGAGCGTGGGTATTGTTGCCAATAACAGAACGGTCGTCAAAAATGCAAAAGGCGAAATGCAATTTGGCGGGGTGATCTATTCAGATAGTGCAGACAAAGCTGCCAGATTTATCATGCTTTGCAACCAAAAAAAGATACCTCTTGTTTTCTTGCATGACGTTACAGGTTTTATGGTTGGATCAAAAAGTGAACATGGCGGTATCATTAAAGATGGCGCAAAAATGGTAAATGCCATGGCCAACAGTGTCGTCCCTAAATTCTCCATCGTGATAGGAAATTCCTATGGTGCAGGTAATTACGCCATGTGTGGAAAAGCTTATGACCCAAGATTGATAGTGGCTTGGCCAAGTGCAGAAATTGCTGTTATGTCGGGTGCAGCGGCAGCCAAAACTTTATTGCAAATCGAAATAGCAAAACTAAAAGCCAAAGGCCAAACCATAGATAGCAGCAAAGAACAATCCCTACTTGTGGAAATTGAGCAAAGATATAACGAACAAATATCACCTTATTACGCCGCGAGTCGTTTATGGATCGATGCGATCATTGACCCTGTCGAGACTAGAAAAGTGATTTCTATGGGCATTGAGATGGCTGCCCACCAGGGAGAACTTGCTGATTTCAAGGTTGGTGTGTTACAAACCTAATCTTCCTCAGCACTACTTTTCTTACCGTTGAAATAATAAGTGTACCCGAAGCCAACACTTAAAAAAGTAGAATTTCGATCGAATTCATTTACCTCATAACCTAAATTCCCTTCAAGACCAATCAACTGTGGAGAGAAAGAAATTCCATATAATGGATAGCCAATAGTGAGTCGAAAACTTTGATTGACGTCAGAAGTCAATACCAAACTTAGATTAGGTTCTATATACAAACCTTCGCGTTTGACAGGTACTTGGCCTATTTGGCTCAATGCATCTGTGACAACATAACTCTGTACCCAACCTAACCTACATCCTAAATCTGTACCAAATCTTTCGGTCCAAAAATGTTCGTGCCCAGTCTTGACAAAAGCAGCAGCAGAATGAATTCCACCATAAATTTTTGGAGTGACACGGAATTCATTGATCGCAAAATAGCTATAATGGAGACCTCCACCAAAGTACATTCCAGATTTTAAAGCATATTGATAATGTGTACTGGCATGTACCAAACCCTGCATAATAGTTTGATAAGGCTTATTGACCATAGCATTGGGTAGGCATAAATCAAAGGTAAAAGAATCGTCAGGATCAATTTGCTGGGCATTGCTTTGCGTGGACAGACCAATGCACCAAACTAATGATACAAGCAAAGAATATTTTTTTTCCCAAAAAGACATTGGATCATACATCAACAATAAATAAAACGCAGAATATGTTCAAAAGTTGCATTATTTTGGCTCGAATTAAGTCAAAAAAAAAGCCTCACATTTCTGTGAGGCTTTAAAAATCGGCATCGACTTACTCTCCCACGATCAAAACCGCAGTACCATCAGCGCAAGCAGGCTTAACTTCTCTGTTCGAAATGGGAAGAGGTGGACCGTGCTGCTATAGACACCCAAAAC
>Ga0102831_1000010_pt1 | contig 99528 bp, 117 predicted proteins | sample ColrivemetaGS747_FD_84508 | JGI IMG/M metagenome (GOLD analysis project Ga0102831, IMG submission 84508) | Estuarine microbial communities from the Columbia River estuary - Freshwater metaG S.747 | ecosystem: Environmental > Aquatic > Marine > Intertidal zone > Estuary | place: USA: Columbia...
CTGGTGATGATGCAAGAACCGAAGCAGCTTTAGATATACCAGTCGCAATAGCTTCAATAGCACCTGCAAAAGCTTCAACTGTTGGTGGATCTTCAAACCAACCATCACTATCAGCTAACATTTTATAAATTGGAGAGAAAGCCTTTAAAGCAGTCGAAACTCCAGATGCCCATTCCTGTGTAGGACCATTTGTATAAACACCTGGTGATGATGCAAGAACCGAAGCAGCTTTAGATATACCAGTCGCGATAGCTTCAATCGCACCCGAAAATGCTTCAATTGTTGGACCGGAACTAAACCAACCATCACTATCAGCCAACATTTTATAAATTGGAGAGAATGCCTTTAAAGCAGTTGAAACACCAGAAGCCCACTCTTCAGTTGGACCATTTGTATAAACACCTGGTGATGATGCAAGTGTAGAAGCAGCAACACCAATACCAATAGCTATAGTTTCAATAGCATTTGAGAAATCATCGATTGATGGACCGGAACTAAACCAACCATCTTCATCACTAAGCATTTTATAAATTGGTGAAAATGCTTTTAAAGCACTCGAAACACCATCAGCCCATTCAACAGTAGGGCCATTTGTATAAATATCTTGACCAGACAAAGCTCTGGCAGCAACCCCAATACCTGTTGCAATTGCCTCAATAGCCCCAGAGAAATCTTCAATTGATGGACCGGAACTAAACCAACCATCACTATCAGCTAACATTTTATAAATTGGTGAAAACGCCTTTAAAGAACTAGAAACACCATCAGCCCATTCAACAGTAGGACCGTTTTTATAAATATCTTGACCTGATAATGTTCTTGCAGCAACCCCAATACCTGTTGCAATTGCCTCAATAGCCCCAGAGAAATCTTCAATTGATGGACCCGCGTTAAACCAATCATCACTATCAGCTAACATCTGATAAATTGGTGAAAATGCCTTTAATGCAGAAGAAATACCAGCAGCCCATTCTTTCGTTGGACCGTTTTTATAAACTTCTTGATTTGATAAAGATTTCGACGCAATCTCAATACCACTAGCAATGGTTTTAATTGCTTTTGCAAAATCTTCAACAGAAGGACCAGAAATAAACCAACCATTACTATCCGATAAAATCTCATAAACCGGCATAAAAGCACCCAAAGCAGCAGCAACTCCCTTAGACCACTCAACAGTTGGCCCTTTATTCCACTGACCTTTTGAAAGAATTTTATCAACTTTAACGATTGTTTCAGCAATTGTTTCAATTGCCGATAAACCAATACCCAGTGCCAATCTACCCAATCCAAGTGTAGCCATTATAGCAGTACCAAGTGCCAACGCAGGGAGACCAAATGCCGTAGCCGCTAATCCAACAGAACCAGTCCAACTAGGAGATGGATAAACACCATAATTACCTTTACCAAGTATTTTAGAAACATTTACGATTGTTTCGGCAACCGCTTCAATTGCGGACAAACCAATACCCAGTGCCAATCTACCTAATCCAAGCGTAGTCATTATAGCAATACCTAATTCTAATGCAGGAAGTCCAAAAGCAGTCGCAGCTAACCCAACAGATGCAGTCCAAGTAACAGTAGGATATTTACTATAATTACCCTTACCAAATATTTTAGAAACCTCCACAATTGTTTCAGCAATTGATTCAATAGAGCTAAGTCCTAAACTTAAAGCAATTGCTCCTAATCCAAGTGTACCCAAAATTGCAACACCAAGTGCCAACGCAGGAAGTCCAAACGCAGTCGCAGCTAATCCAACAGATGCTGTCCAAGCAACAGTTGGATACTTATCATACTTACCAGCAGCTAAAATATAAGAGGTTGCAACTATTGTAGCCGCAATTAAAAGAATACCAGTTAATCCAGCTTCTAAAGCTAACATACCCAGACCAAATGTTCCTAAAATTGCAACACCAAGTGCCAAAGCCCCTAATCCAAATCCAGTACCTACTAAACCAACAGATGTGATCCATCCAAATGTAGGATACTTATCATACTTACCTGCGGCTAAAATATAAGAGGTTGCAACTATTGTAGTAGCAATTAAAAGAATACCACTCAATCCAGCCTCTAACGCAACATAACCAAGTCCTAAAGTTCCAAGTATCGCAACACCTAAACCTAAAGCAGCAATTCCAAATAAAGAACCAATCAAAGCAACACCAGTTGCCCATCCAATTGTAGGATATTTATCATACACACCAGCGGCTAAAATAAAAGAGACAGCTGATATACCAACAGCAATTGTCAAAATTGAACCCAAACCAATAAGTAATGCTGCATATCCAGCACCACCAGTTAGACCTATCAAAGTACCTAAAGCTAAAGCACCAATTCCAAAAGCTAATAAAGATGCTGAAACACCAATTGACCAACCCAAACCTGGATAACTATCATATTTACCAACAGATAATATTAGTGATGTTAACATAATAACAGTTGCAATAGCAACTATTATTAAACCACCCTTAACAATATCAGAAATTTTTAAATTAAGTCTATTTAAAATCTTCATAGCAATAGCTACTAAAACTATTGATACTGATAAAGTAAGACTGAAAAGTAATAATCTAAGTGCTTTACCAGCAGGTATATCAGCAGCCAAATTTAAAATTTGTGATGATAACATTATCGCTAATGAAATTGCGGTATAAAGTATTGGTATCTTCCAAACATCTTTCATATTGAAATTTCTAATAGCTCTACCCATCAATTTAATCGCAAATGAACAAACAATAAATATTGCAGATATTGCCAATGAAGTTAAAAATTGAGTCATGGTAATAGGTTTAACCATACTTAATAACCAAGAAGAAGCTAAAATAGCCAATGAAAAAGAAGTAAATAAAACCGGTATTAATGGAATCATTGCCGGATTAATTCTCGAAATGGACCTAGCCATTATTTTAATAGCAAATGAAAATGCTATAAAAATTATTGATATACCCAATGCTGTTAAAAATTGAGGAAAACCAACAGGAACAACCATCGATAATGCCCATGATGACAACATAACCGCGATAGAAATAGCCGTTAATAATATAGGCATTATAAAAGCAGCAGCGAGTGCATCTACAGGATTTATATCCTGAAAAGCACTTAATAATTTATTTATTCCGAAACTAATGACCGCAAACATACCAGCAATTAATATCGCAGTAATAGCTTTTCCAAAGCTAACCGGTTTAATTAATCCTAAAACATAAGAAGATAACATTATAGCAACAGAAACCGCCAATAAAAGAAGTGGCAATACTAAAGATGCTTGAAAAACTTTACTCAAACCAATTTCACTTTTAGATAAAGCATCTAACGTTCTACCTAAAGCAGGTAAAGCAATAGCAAACATACCAGAAATTAATAGAGATGTTATTATTTGACCAATACTCATAGGTCTAACACCAGCCAACACTCTAGATGCTAACATAATACCTAATGACATAGTAAACATCAATATAGGTAGAAAAACCGCAGTTGCTATCAACTTACCAACATTAAGCTTCTTTGTTTTTATTTTAGTACCATTTGGCAATGTTAGCGTAATAGGATTCATCATAGAATCCATAATATCCATCATAACTGGCATCACAAAATAAAATAATCCAGCAACAGCAACACTCGTTAAAAATTGAGGTATTGTGATAGGAGAAACCATTGATAAAAACCAAGATGAAACCATAATACCACCAGCCATAATAACCATCAAAAGAGAAGTTTGAATGGCTTGTTTAGGCTCAATATTCATCTTAGCAATTCTTTCAAATGCAAGTGCAATTAAAAATATACCAGCACTAAGAGCAATAACAGATAAGAAATTAACACCACCAATCAATTTAAAAGCCGCTCCGATAGCTAAGACCGCAACAGCAATTAATAATATAGTAGCAATTCCCTTCTTAATACCACTTTGATTTTTCTCATTTGTAGTATCAATTGGATTTTTATCACGTTTACTCTTAATTTCAGTTTGTATTCCCTGTAATATATTACCCTGTTTTCTAATTAAATCTGTTTGAACATCTAACTTTTTAGAATTCTCTTTAGTCATTTCTAAGATAGTATCTTGTTTAACAGAAACTTCAGAAACACTCTCCTTTAATTCATCTATACCAACTTTTATCTCACTTATAACCTTGAAAAAATCACCACCAGACAGAGCCTTGGCAACATCAGATTTAGCAGAAGCCCCGTCTTTAAGAGATTCAGCTATTTGTTCCAACGCAAATGATAGATTACTTAAAGCTTCCAATAAACGAACATCCATATCCATAACTAACTATAATAAATAACTTTTCTATTATTATCAATATAATTTTTATCTAATACTATATATAAAAAAAAATAACACCTTTAGGATTTAATATATAAACATGGAGAAATCAAAAGATATGAAAATTAAAAAATTAATAGGATATTATCTATTAGGTAAATCCATAAAGGAAATAGAATTAGATAGAATCTTAGACAAGATCTCTAATCAAAAAAAATTATCTAAAAAAGAAATAAATTTCTTAAATCTCTATCAAGAAACTAGAGAAGAAGATATAAAGGATTATATGTATCTTTCTAAAAACATGACATCTTTTAAAATAAAAGAATTTTTAGACAATGGTATAAAAGTAATTTGTGATCTTTGTGATAAAGATGGTAAAATTGGTCTTAGAATTCTAAAAATTGATAATGATCATGATGAAGAAAAGTCAACACTAACCCTAAAAGATAACTCCAAATTTTATTTAGAAGATAAATTTTTATACAATTTAATATATATGAAAAAAAGAGGAGAATATTCTCTACAAGAACAAGATGAATATTTTGAAAAAATAGAAGAAAGAAATGATTAAAAAATTTAAAGATTTTATTAACGAAGAATTTTCATTAGTTGGTAGTATGGGACCTGCTTATGGTAAACAAGAAATACCAAATACAATAAATAAATCACACACAAATATAATACTGTCGGATATAGATAATAAATTCTATACACAAGATGATTATGAAAATCTACATAACGAATACCTAAAAAAAGGAGGAAAACCACTATCCGGATTTTCAAAAGAAAATATAGAATTAATTCTAACTAAAATCAACCAATAACAACAACTCTAACACTAGGTATATAATTCTCAGCCAATAAATCTATTTGATTAGCTGATGTTTTTATAACATTAACAAATATATTCTCACCAGTAACTTCATCCCAAGTATTAACAACTATATCATGTGTGTTTAATCCATGTATTATCGAATATGTAACTCCAGAATTCATTGATATTGTAGTTGAAAACTTTGTTATATCATTATTATAATTACTATTTGGACCATTAAAATTAACCATTTGAACATTTCCATAATTGGAAACTGTTCCACCTTTTATATCCAAACCACCATTTAATATAATCACACGACCATGCGTATCAATATCTAATCTACCCTCAACCGTTAAATCACCATAAACAATATATTCATTATAATCAGGAACCTGAATAGCCTCATTACTTCTTATTCTCCATTTAATATCAAATGGCGCCATATTATATGGTTTACCAAAAATGAAATTATTATCTTTATAATATAAAGTATATGTTAAACTAGGACTTAAATCACCATATAATAAATCACTTAATCCATTTGACGTTTGTTTCTTTATACTTTTAGCACCAATACCATTAATATTTAAAGTAGCTGTTGTAGTAGAATTAGTTGCGGAAAAACTAACCATATACAATTGATCACTATTATATGAAAATATACCAGGTAAAGTAGATGTATATGTTGAACCATTTATAGTAGAAGCTGTGAGTGAAACTATTTTATCATTTTCTTTAATCCAATTACCATTTGGATAAACACCACTATAAGTATAAAGTTGATTAGATTCATCCTCAACTCTAACACTCCAACCATTTTTAGGACTTTCTATAACCCAATTAGAAAACTCAGAACTCCAAGTAACAATTGCACCACCTCTATATTCAGGATCTATCCAATTAGGACCACTTAATATATAAGTATCATTTAATCCAGTAATATATCTATCGCCATCTAAAGGTGATGTTGGCTCACTAATTTTAATCGATTTAACAATATTTATCCAATATCCATCAGTATCACCTATACTCAGTTTAGACCAATTGGAATTATTATTAATATCATCATCAACTCTATTATAGACTAATTGATAAGTACCATTATTAACACCATCATCATAAATAGTACAAGTCATACCCCAATTTCTTCTTTGTCGTATTATTAAATTTCTTTCTGTTATTGTAGCATATGAATGATGACCACCTCTTATTTCATTATCCCAAGCAGTTGATATTCTATCTAAAGTATCACTTGGTCTAATTGTTGCATTTATTAATGTACCTATATTCTTACTCATATATCTTATTTATTTTATAACAATTTCTACTAATGAATTATATTGAACATTACTAACCCAAACATCATAATCAACACCATTAAATCCATATCCATTTGTAAAACTATATTCACTTTTAACTTTTGTAAAAGCATTATTGTTCATACCATTTACACTAAAGTTAGGTTCTCCAAATTGAGAAGGCCACGCAAAACATAAATATCTATTGTTAGCATTAATATTATAAGTAGATGACATTGTTGATGAAAGTTTACTACTACCTAATCCGCTAATAATAGAATCATCAATATAGTCAGAAACATCTATTAGTGAAGCGGAATCTAATAAAAGATCAGGATTACCAACTGTAGATAAACTTATAGTACCCCAATAAACAGAACTCATCCAGTTTATTGTAGTTGATTTAATTAAATTATTAAGACCATCATATGAACTCATCGTAAATGTATTAACTTCAACTAAACCCGGAGTTAAACTATGTGTAGAAGATACAGTCTCAACACCAAATTGAGAATCGCCAGTAACAACAATACTATTATTAGAAATAATAATTTCCTCTATACTATCACTACCCTTTAAAACCGACCAACTTAATTCAACATCTAAATTAGATCCATATTCTCTATTAATATTAGAAGCAGTCAATGAATTAACTTGTTCAACATAGGGATAAATCATTCTATCTAAAACATCCGTTATCATTCCACTAAATGTAGAACCGATTGATAAACCACCAACAGATATTAGAGTAGGATCTAATCTATCATATTTAAGACCATCATAAGATTGAGATGCAAATATTTGAACATCTTCTATCCTATTCCATAATGTCCAATTAGAATCTCTTAAATCTTTAACATCTAATGTAGTACCATCTTCAGATATTTGCAATAAACCAATTATATTATCTATGTAATCCGATTGTAAAAGTGGATATCCGGAATCATTAAAACTAGAAGTACCAGCCATAAAAAAATTATTTTTTATTATATATTAAATTTTATTTACTTTATTTTAACTTTTTAGAATATTTAAGTATATTTGCTATATGAAAGAAAATTTATTAAAATTAATTAATGAAAAATCACCAGGATCTCAACCACTATTACTAGTGATAAGAGGATCACATGCATACGGAACTAATGTAGAAACATCAGATACAGACTATGCTGGTGTTTTTATTCAACCCATAGAAGATATTTTAGGATTTGGATACAAAGAACAAATAAATGATGATAAAAACGATATTGTTATTTATGAAATAGAGAGATTTTTACAATTACTTTCTTCTAATAATCCAACAGTTTTGGAGTTACTTAACACACCAGAGGATTGTATAATTTACAAACATCCAATATTTGATGAAATTATAAATAATAAAGAAAAATTTATAACAAAAGCGTGTAAAAACTCTTTTGCTGGATATGCAGTTCAACAAATAAAAAAGGCTAAAGGACAAAATAAAAAACAAAACTGGGAAAAAGATAAAGTAACACGTAAAGATGTTCTTGACTTTGTTTATGTTATAAATGGGGAGAAGAGTATTCCTTGGAAAAAATGGAACGAAGATGATGAATCACTAGATGGTAAATTATATAACGAGAAATTTTGTGGTGTAGTAAATGTACCAAATGCTAAAGATGTTTATGCAGTTTATTTTGATTACCATGCTAACTATTGTTTTAATGAAAAAATTCCAGAACATAGGAGAGAAGAATCTAAAACATGGAGAAAAGAAACTGGACACTCAATGGGATTTGGATATAAAGGTTTAGTTAAAACTGGTGAAGGTCAAAATGTTGCTGAATCAAATGCTCTCCGTTTATCTTCTATTCCAAAAGGCGAAACTCCAATTTGTAATATTATTTATAATAAAGATGGTTATTCTGAACATTGTAAAGATTATAAGTCATACGAAGAATGGTTAGAAAATAGAAATGAATCTAGATGGGTTGATGTTAAATCACACGGTCAAAAAATTGATGGTAAAAACATGATGCATTGTAAAAGATTAATTTCAATGGCTAGAGAAATTGCTGAAGGAAAGGGTATTAATGTTAGAAGAGAAGATGCTAAGTATCTACTTTCAATTAGGAAAGGTGAAATTGATTTAGAGACACTAATCGATGAAGTTGAAAAAGAAATTGTAGAAATTGATGAACTTTTTACAAATTCTAATCTACCAGATAGTGTAGATCAAAATTTTATTAATGAATTATTAATCAAAATAAGAAAAAATATATATAACATATAATTAAAAAAAATATTTAAAATGTTTATATTAGGATTATTGTGGGGAATTGCTACAGGTATAATAGTAAGTTACTACTATAGTAAAGCAAAAAGAAACTTTGAACAGAAAAAAATAACAGGAGATATCTCTTTGAAATTTAAAGAGGTTCTTTCAAATCTTAAAAAAGGAAAAGCGGTATTTGTAAGTAGAATTAATCACACTGTGATTGTTGATACTAGAATATCAAAGCTAGATGTAGTAAATCTAGTTTATTTAATGGATAAAGGAGTATTATGTATTTTTAAAGACAATCAATGTTTATATACAACAGAATCAGTTGAAGTTGATTTAGCATCAGAATTACTAATGGAATTAAATGATAAATTTAATCAACAAATTAATGATGTTGTTAATATTATGGGCATGACTATTTCAAAAGAAGAGTTCCAACTAAAAATAGAAGAAATGAAAAAATGGAATTTAAATAATCCAAACGCTTTAAAAGATATGGATATAGAATCAATCCAACCAGATGAAATAGAAGAAATAAAAAAAGATAATAAAATAAAGTTTGATACTGATGAAATATTAGATAAAATTAGTAAATTTGGACTTAAATCTTTATCTGAAGAAGAAATGAACTTTTTAAATAACCAAAGTAAAAACCTTTAATATGATTAAAGTACTTAAAAGCTACGATACACTAATCAATAGCAATTTCCAAAGAATTACAGAAGGAAAACATTACGATGAAAACTTCATATTATACGATCAAAAGTTTATAGACGAAATGATATTTTATTATCAAAATAGAGAAGAATATGAAAGATGCCAATATCTAGTAAATTATAAAGAAAAGAGATTTAATCATAAAAAAAATTATCTTTTAAATGACTGAATTAGAAATTACTGATAAATTACCAGATAATAATGATGTTTCTATTTCATTAATAAATGAGTGTAATAGATTATCTAAAGAAACTGGTATAATACATTTTATTTTTGATAAAGATACTAAAAATATTATAAACAGAAATAATAATAAAAAAATTGACGAAATTAGAGATTCTAAAATTGAAGAAATATTAGATGATGAAGAATCATATTATATAGGCAATGAAAATGAATTCAATGCATTACCATCAAGATTTTCCTATTACGATACTGAAACAAAGTTAGTTGGTAGATATAATCGTTATGACTATGTGTTAAAATTTGTTAAAGATTTTGGTTTTCAACCAGGTTTTGCCAACTATGGACCAGAATTTGAACAAAGTTTTTTTCTAAATATACAAAGTGGAAAATTAATAATTAGAATACAACCAAATCTCCATATATCATTGAGAAGAATTGATGAAAATGGCGATGTAAGAGTTTATAATGGTTTCTTTTCTAAATCAAAGATATATAATTACTTAAAAAATATTATAGGTGATTCATACTTAAAATCTTTAGTAAGAGATGTTAAATTGAAATATTTACTTGAAGAATAATTTGTAAATATTAAAATTATTTGTATATTTGTTATGTGAATGATTTAACAATAAGTTTAAATTTTAAACATTAGTTTATGTGGTAAAGGGAATGGAGTATATAAAATACTCTTTAACCAAAAAGAGAGTCATTAGACTCTCTTTTTTATTTTAATAAACTCCAAAATTTATCAAATTTCTTCTGACGATCTTCTAAACCATTATATCCACCATTTATTCTCTTAGTTAGTTTTTTAACAGTTTCATCATCTGATCCCCCATCACATATACTCCATAATTTATTCTTATCAAAGAAATATGCTGCAGACATCATAGGATATTTAGTTGAAACTAAATCAGGATTAGATACACAATCTTCACCACAAAATTTAGAAAACTTTTCATAATTTGCTCTTCCAGTCAATTGGATAAATCCTCGGCCCTTAAATTTAATTCCATCCCCAGGTTGTGTGTTACCCAATGTCTTTCTCCCTTCATATTTTTTAAAATAAGCATCATCACCTAATTCCTTTGTATATTTAAAATTCCCACTCTCATGAGCACATTGAGAAAGAAAATGAGCTAATCTTAAATTAGATGTAATACCAAATCTAAACGCAGTATCAGGTATTTGAGAAATAACACTATCAGGAATAACTCCTTTTAATTTTTCTATATTTAATCCACCACCATTCAATGGTGTAGTTGCAGTTGAGTTACCAAATAATTTATCCCATGTAGATTGACCTACAATACCATCTGAAACTAAACCATTTTTCTTCTGCCAATCTTTAACAGATTTTTCTGTATTAGGTCCAAAACTACCATCTGGATTTAATCCTAATTTCTCTTGAAGTTTTTTAACATCTTCACCTTTAGATCCTACTTTTAATAACATAAAATATTTTAATTTTTTAGATAATCAAATGGCAAGCCAAATTTATTATTAGTATATATCATGATCTTACATGTTTTTGACTATTGATAGTCCTCCAAAGAACTCTCGTTGGAATTTCTTTTTTCGTTGTTCTCAATCCAAATTTCATAATCTCTGAAAGATTTATAATGATCACATTCTAATAAATGACTTATCACAGATTCTAAATCTAATTCATTTCCGATAGAAAATCTTATATAACCAACATTACCAGTAATATTAGTTAGAGATAACTCAACTAAACCACCTAGTAATACTTTTTTAGATTTTAATTCTTCAAACAAATAATCAATCATATTATTTTTAATTATCTCTAAATCTTCTTTTGAATAAATAACAATATCAACACCATCTATTTTAAATACATGTTTATCAGAATCAATAACATCAATAGATCCTAAATTAGTATCAAACACATCAGCTAAAACTTTTTCCATGTTTTCATCAGCCTTTTCAATACCTTTATAAAGACATTGCTTAAGATTAGATAGTTTGAATTCATCAGATTCAAAAAATTTAAAATTTTCGAATGTTAAAACAGCATCTCTTTCCATATTTACTCTATCTTCAATAACATCAGATAAAATTCTATCAATCCCATTAACTTCTTTTAGATTATTTCTACCTAACAATTTATTAAATCTATCAGAATTTGGTTTTAAGTATCTACCTAGATTAGAAGGTTTAATTTTCCATTTATCAATATAATCATCTATAAGATCATTTATTTGCTGATAGTATCTATTAGCATCTTCTCTATTATTAATCATAATTAAAACTATATTTTATTATATATATTAAAAATATATTTTATAAAATAAACATTTAATATATAGATTATGAACTTAAAACAAACTAGAGATTACTTCAATCTTAGACCAGTAGAATATGTAGTTAAAGAACATTATAGAATAAAAGAAAATTCAGAATTTGTTCCTAGATTTTCTTTAAAGAATGTTTCTGATATAGCTAAAATTCCAATTAATGAGCCTATTAAGTATTCAGAGGAAGTTATGATTAAAGCTATCAAATATGGGATGATATTCTTAATAAATTATAAAGGTGAGGAAGATAGTCACTTTAGCGGCCATGAGAGAGTAATTTATCCAATGGTTTTAGGTCGTTCTGCAAAAGGTAAGCCACTTCTTAGAGGTTGGCATCTAAATGGGTGGTCGGTATCACAAAATCGTCATATAAACAAGATATGGAGATTATTTAGAACAGATAGAATTTTATCCATGACATTTACCGGATCATTTTATAGATTAGCCCCATCTGGATATAATATGTATGATAAAGGAATGAGAGGAGGTATTATAGCAAGAGCAGATTTTAATGAGATTAGAAGAAATCAACAAAATTTAGTAAATCAAAATAAAATTGTAAATAGGGAAGAAGTTTCTTTAGGAACACAAGATACAAAATCATCATCAATTATAGTTAAAGAAACAGAAACTCAATTAGATTTAATGAAAGCTATGGAGAATTCATATATTAAAGATTCAAAAGACATGAAAACTCTTAGAATGTCTTTTTTAAAGAGTATTTATGGTAATAAGTTTATTGCGGTTTTGGGAGCTTTGGGACAACCAGGTAATACTGTTAAAGTTAAGACAGATAAAGGAACAGATTTAGGTAATTTTAAAGTCTTAGATTCGATTACTGGTGACGTTTTAAAGAACATTAAGAATGTAAAGGGAAATTCTATGTATGATCTTTATATTTTTGATAAAAAAATGTAAAAAAAATGAATTTTAGAATTAATATATACTAAAAATAAAAAATAAAAAAATAATATGAAACATTTAAAAACATTTGAAAGTTATTCTATCAATGAAGAAAACATATTTAAAAATATTGCTCTTTCTATTTTAAAGAAAATTCCTAAATTTAAAGAGGGATTTGAAAATGCTAAAACGAAATTAGAACAAGACAGTAAATTAAAATCTGATTTAGAAAAATTTAAAGATTCTAATTTAAAAGAATTACAAGAAATTCAAAATAAGATAGGTTCAGATTTAGAAAATTTAGATTTTGCAACTAATGAAGAAGCAAATATAATGGGAAGTTTAACAAAATATTTTCCAAAATTAGCTAATTATGGTAGATTATTAACAGCATTAGGATCATTAGCAATGGCTTTTGTAAAAGGAACAGGTGTTACTGGCGGATCTTCTGCAGGTGAAATTAGCGTACACCCTTTATGGTTTGCTGGATTTGTTATTTTTTTACTATGGACAATGTTCCAATGGATTCCGAAAAAATAAAATTAGACAAATATTAAAGGTGTCAAAAAATAATTTTTTGACACCTTTTTTATTAGATATGAATTTTTTTGAATTCTAAATACTCTTTTTAATTTCTCTTAAAACTACTAATTCATTGTCTAATTCAATAATATTTGGAACAACATCTTCATAATACGATTTTTCGATATGTATTTTATAAATTATTGTATTAACCGTTAAATATATAATTGCAAGTCCAGCATTATATCCAAATATAAAAGTTGGTATTAAAAAGAAAAAAATAAAAGGTATAAGATTTATTAAATAGTGAGATACTTTTGTACAAAGTAATTTTAAAAATAATAATTTTAAAATTCTTTTATTTCTCTTAAAACTACTAAGATTTTTACTATTATAACTCGCTCTGATTTCTTCTATACTTTTCATAATTATTAATTATTTAATATTGTTTTACAAATATAAATAATTATTTTTAATATCAAAAATTATTTAATACTTTTTTATCTAAATCAGATAAAGAATCTATACCCAATTCATTTATTTTATCTAAAATAGTATCAATATCTAAATTCTCTAATAAATAATTTTGAAAATCCTTATCATCAATATTCACCTTTCCAATTAAAAAGTCATTTGTTATATCACTAATTACAAATTTAACTTCATATTTATAAAATAAAGATGTTACATAATCCAAAACTTCCTTACTACACATGAAATAAGAAGTTATTGTCCCATTTTCTTCTATTAAATCATAAGAAATATTACCATCTTCAAAATATCTGAAAATCTTTTTTTCTTCCTCTCTAGTTAAATTTGATTTTAAATACTTATCTCTTTCTTCTGTTAAATCTGTTAGTATTTTATATATTTTCATATTACATTCTTTTAATTATAAAAACAAAAATTCATTTTTTTATCAGATAATAATAATTTATCATTTTCTGTTAAAGACTCTATACCCAGTTCATTTATTTTATCCAAAACTATATCTTTATCTAAATAAATATTCCTGTATTTTTGAAATTCAATAATCATCTTTTCCTCAGCAAATCCAAATATTTTAGTATCATAAGTATCATATAATACATCTTTTGTTATATCAACAAATTTATCAACAAATCTATTATACTTAAAATCTAAAGATTCAATCTTAGATATATTTTCACTATCTGTTATAATAGTTATTAATATATTATCACCAATTTCAAAATTTTCCCAACTACACACATTACCATCATATTTATATAAAAAAGTTAAATCATTTATGAATATATCATTTATGAATTTTTCATCTAATTCAGACATATCATTCTTAACTCCATCATTATAATAAACAACTTGATAAATATTCATCACTTTTAATTATTTTTATCATCTTTTAAATCAAAAGGTAAAATCATTTCTTTACCCTCTAAAACTAATTTATCATTTTTGGTTAAAGACTCTATTCCAAATTTCAATATCTTATCCAATACATCATCTTTTGTTAAATTTTTAGATCTCCATATAAAAAAATCATATATCATTTCATTTTCAAAAAATCCAAAAACAGATGTATCAAAAACATCATAAAGAACACTCTCTGTAATATCTTCACATTTAGTCCAACCAGTGAAACCCTTATGCATTTTATTATCCAACTCCATCATTTCAGAAATACCTTTATCATCAGTAATCATTATAGCATACATTAAATCACCCTTTTCCCAATGACATACCTCACCATCATATTTTAAAAAAACATTCTCTTCAATTATTCTTTCAACTCGTGAGGACTCCTCCTTAGTTAATCTAATAGAACCAACTTCAGTTTGCTCTTCAGTATAGTTTGAAATTATTTTAAATATTTTCTTCATAAAAATAGAGTTCCAATTTTAATATATATACTAAAAATAATAATTGTTATGAATAATATCAAAAATTTTAGTTCATTTAATCAAAAAGTAAATGAACATGGTGAAACAAAAAATTATATGTTCTTTGGAAATCTTCAAACTATAAAAAGATTAGTTGATGAAATGTTAGAAATGAATGAAACAGAATTAGATTCAATTTTAACAGAACACGATTGGGCATCTGATCATATTTCTGTGGCAACTGAAAATATAGAACATGTATTTAATTTTTTAGCAGGTAATAATTCAGACGAACAGCAACATGAAGAAAAACCATTAGGAGAACCTGAAGAAGATAATAATATAAAAGGATTTGAGGATTTTCAGTAATCACTCAAATAAAAAATAAAATAAAAAACAATGTCTTATACAAGAGAACAGATTGAATCAGCTGTAAAAGCCAAAGGTTATGTTTGGTTTGATGATAAATCAAATAAAGGTTATGATGTAAATATTGTTGGTGTTAGAAACTCATCAACTGGTAAAAAAGTAACTAATGTTTTTGATGATACTTTAACTATTTCATTTAAAGATGAAAAAGGAGTATGGGTATTTTATTCTTGGTTTGCAACAACAGATCCAGGAAAAAAATCTATGCTTGAATGGAAAAAAATGGGAATAACTGGTGGATGTGCTAGATTGGTTGCTGGACAATACAGATCAACTTGGAAAATAGATAAACACCAAGGTAAATATGATGCTCTTTGCCAAAGATTAGGTAAAGTTAAAGTATATAGAGATGAAGATCTTGACCTAGAATACGATGAAAATAAAATAACAGAAGGCATTTATGGTATTAATATTCATAAAGCAGGACAAGATTCAACTTGGGTAGAAAATTGGTCAGCGGGTTGTCAAGTATTTAAAAGAGTTAAAGACTTTGATGAATTTATGAAGATTGTTAAAAAGGCAGCAAAAATTCATGGTAATTCATTTACTTATACACTATTAGAAAGTACAGATATAAAATAAACTAAAACCTCTCAAATTGAGAGGTTTTTTTATAAACAATCCATACTAATTTATATAAAACAAATATGGATAAAATCGATAAAAACACATCAGATGTAGATGTTAAACAATTCATACGAGATTATAAACTAAATAATATTTTAGATAATGGAAAAGATTGATGATTTAATTAACTTTCTTTGGAATAGAAGAAATGACGACAGAGTTACTATCACCAAAGATAAAAAATATGGATGGAGAAATTATTATCTCAATATGACAATTGATGAAGAACCAGATAATGATATAAATAACACAAGTTCTTTCCCATTAAGAGGTATTTATGGATTTTCAAGAGGATCTCTATCAATACATATTGATAATAGAAACAATTGTGTAAACATACATTATGGCTCTAATAACATAGTAATTGAAGATGATACTCTGGTTCAAAAATGGGGATCTATATTTGAAGAATATATACTAAGTGAAAACGATACCGCAATTGATAATATTATCAATAGAGCTTTTTCAGATTGTTATAGAAAAGACTTCCATAGAGACTGGAAGATGAAAAAAATATTTGATGACGAAGATGAATCTTTATAACCAAGAGGAATTAGATAGAATACAAAAAGTAAGAGAAACTAATGATAAATTAGAAGAGTTCTTTAATGATAAAAGAGCAGAATGGAATAAAAATGTAGAACCACTTTTTAAAGTTCTAACAGTGGACCTATCTAATCCATCTAATTTAAAAGATATATTAGAAGCACAATCAATTGCTCTTTCTTATAAACAAGGAATTAATGAGAATATCAATTACTTTCTTAATAAAAGAAGTAGAGAAACAACTAAAATTAAAAAATTAAGACAAGATAAATTTATATTCTATGCAACTAGCTTTGGAGTTAAAACAAATATGGGTGAAAAAACAATTTTAATTGATGCTCATATAGCAGAAAATGATAGATGTTTAGAACTAATAGAAAGTTATATAACTTTTCTTAGAGATACTGTTAAAAACCTAGAAGCATTTGGATTTACTATAAAGAATATGACCGAATTACTTAATTACTTAGGTAGATAAAAAAACCCACTCAATTGAGTGGGTTTTTTGTTAGATTTTATACTTGAAGTTATGATTCTCTTCAATATTTAAGAGTGTATGATAAATTAATTTAATAACATTCTTAACATCATCTTTATGAACGCTTTCAATTGTTGTATGCATATAACGTAAAGGTAAAGAAATTAATACAGAAGGAACACCACCATTTGAGAAAGCGAATGCATCCGTATCAGTTCCTGTTGATCTTGAACTTGCTGCCAATTGAAAAGGAATTTCTTTTTTAACTGCAGTATCTAATACTAATTTTCTTAAAATATTATGAACAGCAGGAGCTCTGGTAATAACACCACCATTTCCAGCAATATTCTCACCTTCTTTACTAGGTGTATAACAAGGAGCTGATGTTTCATGACAAACATCTGTGATAATTGCCACATTAGGTTTAATAGTTTCTGTAATCATCGTAGCACCACATAAACCAACTTCTTCTTGAACAGAGTTTACAATATAAAGTTTAAATGGTAATTTCTTACCTTTTTCTTTTAACCTCCTTGCAACTTCAGCAATCATAAAACCACCAATTCTGTTGTCTAATGCTCTACCAGCATAAAAGTTTTCACCCAATTTCATGAAACCATCTTTAAATGTAATAACGGTTCCTATGTTAATACCCATATCTAAAACTTCCTGTTTATTTGAAGCACCAACATCTATAAAAATAGAGTCCATATCTATATCTTTTTTACGATATGAGATATGAATTGCTGGATGTCCAAAAACACCATCAATTGGACCCTTATCACCCCATAAAACCACTCTCATAGAAGGTGCTATTTGTGCATCAGATCCACCATTTCTAGTTACTTTAATAAATCCTTTTGAGTCAATATATCTTACAAACCAGCTGATCTCGTCTGCGTGTGCTTCAATTACAACTTTAAAGTCAGATTCTAAATTACCCATAACACCATAAGCAGTACCATAGTTATCAATTTCTACCTTATCAACAAATTGTTTAAGATAGTCAATCCATACACCTTGTCCACCTAGTTCACATTCAAAACCAGTTGGAGCATTCGAGTTTAAATACTCTTTTAAAAAATTCTCGTTTACTTTCATATGTTTTATACTTATTTTATAAAAAATGTTTAGAAAACAAAGTTAGTAAAAAATATATAATCAATATGAAATTTCGATTAAAAAAAGATTGGTATATTGATAACTTTTTTGATACAGTAAAGATATACGATGAAGGTCACATATTTACACCAGATGAAGATGGTAAATATCAAATAATTGGAGTTAATGGAGATAAACACTCTATGACATTTGATGGTATGTTAAATGCTAAATCAGATGATGAACTTCTATTTCAACCTATTAATGAAATGGAATTAAATCTCCAAGTTGAAGAAATGCCAATAAGTGGTGACGAAGAAGTTAAAAAATGGAGAATTCAATTAGATGTTAATACATCTTTAAATAAATTAAAACAAATACAAAAATTCTTACAAGAAAATATCCCAGATCTATTATGAAAATAAATGAAGCAAATGTAACCTATTCATCAATTGTTAAAATTGGGGAAGATGTTCAGAAATTAGAAAAAGAATCAGGTCTTAAATATCTAAAATTACACAGAGGTGTAATGGATGTTACTAATATAGATATAAATTCTATCAACCTAGATTTAAATTTAAATGATCCTAAATTACAACAATATACAGCTAATGATGGATTCCCAGAATTAATTGATAAAGTAAAATCTAACTTTAATCTACAAGACCATCACCTTATGATAACACCAGGTGGAATGGCAGCTCTTGATTTAATTATTAATTCATTAAGTGAAGAGAATGTTTACATCTCAAACTTTCACTGGGGATCATGGAACAAAATAATAAAAACTCATAATAAAAATATCTACACCTTTGACGATTTTGATTTGAAACCATTTATGGAATCTAAAGATTATAGAAAAAGTGGTATAGTAATGCTTTGTTATCCATCAAACCCAACTGGATATACACCAGATTTAATGACTATTAAAAACTTTTTAAATTGGAGTAAAGAAAATGATATTACCGTTATTTTAGATTTACCCTATTATTACTTATTTAACAATCCAAATGATGGTTTAACAGATTCATTTAGTGATAATGTTATTGTAGTTAGTTCATTCTCAAAATCTGTTGGGCTATCTGGATATAGAGTAGGGTATTTAGCAACTAAGAATGAAGAGTTATATAAAACTTTAAAAATTAAAGCTCTTTATAAATGGAATTCTACTTCTATTTTACCACAATATGTTATATCAAAATTATTAGATAATAAAAAAGTAGTAGAGGATTATAAAAAAGAGACAATTGAAAATATAACAAATAATATTAATTATTTAATAGAAAATGATCTCCTTTTTGATGATTACACTTCTAATCCAATTGGACCATTCGCTGTTATAAATATTGGATATGAACAATTATTGAATTGGAGAATATCAAGCGTTCCTCTTAATAATTTTGCTATGATGAAAAAAAGACAACATGAAAATTGTAGTAGAATATCTGTCGCTGTTAATCACAAATTGTTTAAAGAATATTTTGATAAGATGTTATCAAATGAAAAAACCACTATTTAAATAGTGGTTTTTTATTATTTTTTCTTTTTCTTTCTCTTTCTTGCTTTAGCAGCTTTCGCTTTTTTCCATAAATCAGCATCTGCTTTTCTAGCACCACCAGAACCTGTGATGAAAGAATTTACACGACCCATCCCCCATTGGTGTTGAGCAACACCTGGTCTGTGTCCTGCGTTCCATGCTTGCATTCCTTTAGAAAATACTTTTCTTAAAATACCCATTGGAATTCCAGAAGCTTTTGATTTCTTTTTTAATGAAGCAGTTACACCTGATTTTTTAGCTTCGTCTAAACTATCAAATTCATCTAAATCCTCAGAATTATCTAAACCAATTGCGTAATTTAACTCATCTAAAATAGAATCTGTTGGAATTTCATCATCATTTTCATTATAAAATTTACCCTCAGTTCCATATTCTGAATAACTCACCAAAGGAATACTTTCACCTTCAGATGCAACTATATCATTATACATTGAAATAATCTCATTTGGGTCAACCTCTTCACCAAGTTCCATTATAATACCTCTATATCTCATAGGAATTAAAATTGTAAACTCATCAAAACTATCAGAATCTTCATTATCTAACTCATCTAACCAATCTTCAGTTTCTAAAGAATTATACAAATCTTCCAATTCTTTATCAGTCATTTCTTCTAATTCCTCTTTTTCAAAATTAGATGTGTTGTAAAGAGTTTCTATCATCTCTTCTCTATTTGAAATATTTTCATTAAAACTTTCAAAAGTTTTGATGAAACCTTCATTTCTTTTTTCAATATCCTTTTCTAAAGCAGCATACATATCCTTTAATTCCTCATCAGACATTTCTTCTACTTCCTCATCTTCGAATCCAGATACAACCTCAAGTGGTTCTTTCATTTCTTCTCTACTCAATTCATCATTATTAGATTCAATACCATCTAATTGTGGAAATTGATCTTCTGGATTAGGATTAAAATTTTGAAATTCTTTTAAGTAACTTAATTTTTTCATATTCTATATATTATTTATTTCCAAACATTCTTTGGTACGCTTTAGTAGCAGCAGATTTTTTAGTTTTAATTCTTTTACCAGATCTTTTATCATAATCTGCTTCCCAATTTTTCTTATATTCTTTTTTGCCACGAAATTGATCAATCTCTTTTTTCATAGCCCCTTTTTTTCTAGTCAAATACTTAGCAGGTATATGTTTACCCTTATATTTCTCACCTTTAGTTCTAGCTTTCTCAGATATATTTAAAATCATATGAATATCCTTTTCAATAATATCTAAACCTTCATCAATTGAATCAACACCCTGTTCAAAATCTAAATTATCACCAGCATATTTTGAAATGAAAAGGTTATCAATATCAAATTCATATTTAATATTTAAATCATCTTTAGTGAAATTGATTATTAACTCATGATCATGCTTATTCTCCCACTCATAAATTATAGTTTCGGAACTTTCACCGTTTATACTCTCTATTAATTCATGCAATTCTTGCATCTTAACATCAATCACACTTTCGGAATTATCTATGAATTCCTCTTTAATAAATTCTAACCACTTTTTAATCATATCTTATATATTAATAAACAAAACTCACTTTTGATTATATATCATGTATAAATTATATTTATAATATGAGTACTAAAAAAATAAAATTTAAAGTAAATACAGATAAATTTGAAGATTTTATAGAAAAACTAGATGATCTAACAAAAATATCACCTACTCTTAAAATTAAAATTGATAATAATGATATCCTAATCTATTCAGTATTAGGTAAAGCAGCCGTTTTAGCTTTTAAAAACTATATGTTTAAAACTAAAGAACTCTTTATTCTAAATGATGATATAGAAAATACATTTGATATAGTTATTATAGAAGGTAAGAAGTTTGTTAAAAATTTACAATTCTTAAAAACAAACGATAAAATAAACTTTGAAATTTCATATAAGGAAAATCCTGATGATGATAATGTCATGGATGCTAGAACCGTTCAAATATCAGGAGGTAAGCTAAAAATAAACCTAATGACAGGAGAACACTATGAGATCAGAGATATGAATAAAAACTCTCTACAAAAAGGATTAGATATAAGAAATAAAAGATGGTCCTTTAGAATAACAAAAGAAGATTTTTCAGATATTAAAAAATTATCATCTATAAACGGTACTAAACTCTTAAATATAAATGTAAAAGAAGGAAAAGTTAAAATATTAGAAACCTCTACATGGGAACTAGATATTGATGATATCAATGAAGATAAAAATACCAATCTAGTCTTAAATAAGAGATTCCTTTCCTCTATAAACGATAAAGAAGAAATAGTATTTAACATCTTTGATAATTTTATGCTTATAAAAGATGATGAGTCAAATTTGATGCTCAGTTTCGAACAAGATTGGAGCGATGAAGATATTTAAAATATAATATTATGAGAAGAAATAATTATAACAAAGACGAAGTAATTGATAACTACAGAACCGGAAGAACTATATCAATTATAATAATAATTATACTAATTTTTGTTTGTAATAATTTATGGAAAGATAATAAATATATCCTAAATGAAACTAATGAATATTTACAAAGTGTTAAAAAACTAACAGATGAAAATATAATACTTAGAAAACAACTTGATAGTTTAAAAATAGATCATAAACCAGAAATTAAAAGAGAAATAGTAAAAACTCAAAAAACAAATAAAACAAAAAAACAAGAAGTTAAAGAAATTAAAGAAAATAAAGTAGAACAACCAATTGTGGAACAACCAGCGGTTTTGACTGATACTTTAAGATAGTAAAAACTCACTCTCTATCAAACTTGACTTGCTAGAGTTTATAAACCTTTTAGTTATACATAAATTATCAATAGATCCTATTATATTAGGGTCTATTGAATTTTTAAATCCATAATAAACTGATATTTTATGATCAATTGTTGGGTAAAATCTATGCGTGTGTTTATAACTTAAATATGAATTTATATTTTCACCATCATAATAATCTAAACCATTCCAATTTTCATATAATTCTTTCTTATTCATCCTAGTATATCTTTTAACTTCTCTTTTGTATAAATTCCATTCTTCTAAAACATTTCCAGATTTTATTACACCATTAGATAATTTTGTTTCATAACATTTTTCTGGATTAGTATAATAAAATCCATATTTTTCAATTTTTGTTAAAAACATTTTTTGAGAATTATTATAATTTTCATCACCATATTTCTCTAATTTAGTATTTTTTGTTTTTTTAACAAACTCTATCATATATTGAACATCAGCATTATTCCAAAATTCTTTTATCTTATCAATATTGTTAAAATTTGAATTTCCATATCTTTGTTTTTTAGTATTTTTGACTTTTTCTATAACATTTTTATTTTTCATAGCAGAGTGTGAACCATATTTTTCTTCATTTGTTTTAAAAGCACTCTCTCTATTGTTATAATTTTCATCACCATACTTCTCTAATTTAGTTTCCTTTACTTTAAATGAATTATTATAATTTTCATCACCATACTTTTCTAACTTAGTTTCTTTAATTTTATCTTTTTTGGATTTAGAATTATTTGAACAAAAAAAAGAACAAGTTTTTCTATAACCAACTATCGATGATTTGAAATTTGTTGGTTTGCCACAATAACACACAGGAATATTTGTTATATTATTTTTATAATGATATATTATTTGTGAAAAATTAGAAACCCAATCTAAATCCAAATTATTAAACTCTAAAAAATGAATTATTTCATTTTTCAATAATTCATTTTTATCAATATCACTTCTTTTTAAATTATTACTCATATAATATATATTAATAATTCTCTCCCTTGTGCAGTAATAAAACAATTTCAATAACATGAAATATAATATCTATGACTAAGGAAGAGAAATTAAAAGAATTAGAGGAATTAAAAATTAAAGCAAGTGAGTTAAAAAGAGAAGCTGATTATTATAACGCGTTACAAAACGCATTAAAGTTAATATTAAACGGATCTTACGGGGCATTCGCGACTCCATATTTTGTTTTATTTAATAATTCGGTCGCTTCCAGTATAACCGCCCAGGGGAGGGACCTCACTAAAACTATGGATAAGGTAAATGAGGATTATTGGTATAACCAATGGCACTTAGATTATGAATTACATAAGCAATTATGTATTAAAAATGTAACACAAGTTAATAAAAATGAACATGTTAGTATTTATGCTGATACGGATTCATGTCATTCTTTATCAATAATTTATACAGATAAAAATAAATTAACTATAGAAGATTGGTATAATGATAACATTAAAAATGGAAGCGCTGGCGAGACTATCAAAGGCCATGAATCTGTATTAACTAGTGATAAAATATTAAATTATTCGGATGATGGTAATTTATACTACGCACCAGTTAAAAGAATCATAAGACACAAAGTTAGTAAAGCTAAATGGAGGTTAAAAACTAAATCCGGTAAAGAGGTTATAGTAACTAATGATCATTCCATGATAGTGTTTAGAAATGGTATTAAAATGGAAGTCAAACCTTCGGAAATATTAAAAACAGATAAAATACTATCTGTTTTAGAAATATCTTTTATTTTGAATAAAAATTATATAATAGAAGAGGTAGAATCTTGTGAACAAATTGGATTTTTTGAAGATGAGTATGTATATGATGTTGAGGTTGATGATGATACACACACATTCATAGCTAATGATATATTAGTTCATAACTCTCTCTTTGTTTCATTTAAACCAGCAATGGATCATTCAAGTTGGAAGAACTTGGTGATAAATGATGAGTTGGATTGGAAAGAAAAAAACTTTATAATTCTATCAAAAGAAGAGATTAAAACAGATAATTCTAAATGTTTAGGAATCGCAACTAACGTAGAAGATTTTAAAAACTTATTAACTTTAAACTATGAGGAAATTTTAATTGATGGACATTTTGTTAAAAACTGGGATTTGATTAAACTAATAGATTCAGGTGTATTTAGATGTCATATTCAATGGAATTGGTCTAGTGAGTTGGACTATATTCAGGGAATAGATCAATTTAGATATGGTGGTTATTTTAAAAAGTGTTTAGAAGAATATGCTGGTGGATTTGGAGTTAAAAATAAAGAAGATTTTGAGTTAGAAAGAATTTCGGAATCGATTATATCAATTGCTAAAAAGAAATATATTCAACATATTCTTTATGAAGATGGAATACCGTTTGATAGGTTTAGTTATCTTTTCCCTAAAGGAGTAGAATTAGTTAGATCATCAACACCACTCTTTGCTAGAGAAAAAATTGTTGGTATAGTTAGATATCTATTTGAGAATCCGGATACATTTAATATAAAAGAGTTACTTAAATTGGTTAAGGATTTGAGAAAAGAGTTTGAATTAGCTAATATTGATGATATTGCAATGCAATCATCATGTTCCAACTATGAAAATAAAGTTCTTAATGATAAGGAGCTCCCTCTTCAATTTGTTGGTGGGTCACACTTTGCAGTTAAGGCAGCGGCTTTATATAATTATCTTTTACATACTAATAAAAAGTATGCTGATAAATATGAAATGATTAAATCAGGAACAAAGATTAAATATTATTATTGTAAGAATAAATCAAATGGTGATATTTTTGCTTATATCAGAGGTTCTTATCCTATTGAATTTGCACCTGATATTGATTATGATCTCCAGTTTGCTAAGAGTATCTTATCACCAATAAACTCAATTATTGAACCATTAGGAATGCCGGAAATAACAGAAAGATTATCTATTGTTATGGACATATTTAGTGGATTTGGGAAATAAAAAAGAGGTTAGAAATAACCTCTTTTTCTTTTTTAAAAGAAAGCTTTACAACCTAAACCAAATTCTTTTTCCAACCAACTATTTAGAATAGGTTCAATTTCGTTTATTTTCATTCTTAGTAGTTGTTTTAACCACTTCATTACTCATCTTTTGTTTTTATTGGTGTTTTAGTAAACATAATACCATTTTTATTTTCTTTTGTATAAAGAATAGTTTTTCTAACACCTTCATCTATAATTGGGGAACAATAGAAATCTAAAGTAGAATATCTCCAATTATTACAAGCATTTAATGCAGCAACCGGATCAGATTTAACTTGAACAAAAAAGTATTTATCTTTTTTTGGGCTATGTAAAATCAAATCTATTCCATAAACCATATCTATTGGATCACCATCACCACCTTGAAAAATACAATTCATACCTTTCATAATAAAACAATCTCTTACAAAATTTTCAGCCTCTTCACCTATTATGCTTTTAACTCTATTATTTTGTATATATTTTCTTATATCGATAGTATTTAATATCGGTTCAACATCTATTTTATCAAAATAGTTTTTTAGATATGATTTTATATCACTATATCTTATTTTTAATAAATCATCAGCATTACCATTCAATTCTAAAATATCATATATTAGTTCAGCGATATCAGACCAGTTAGTATTTAATTTATTAACAGGATCATAATTACCATCACTATCTAAAACTTGGTTTACTATTAATTTATCAGTTTTATAATAACCATTTGATAGAGTTATAGCTCTATATGAATTATGATATTTACCACTATCATATAAAATTTTCAAAATATCTTGTTTTTTTGGATTGTAGTCAATTTTAGTTGATAGTTTATCTAAAACGTCTTGTATTTTAGATTGAAATCCAAGTCCATCGGATTTATATAAATAAGGACCTTGATTAGAAATCAATTTACAAATTATTTCTTTTTTTGATACTGATTGTGTACCAGATTGAGTAGCTGATTGAGTAGCTGATTGATTCTCTGGTTTAGATTGTAGTTGACTTTGAGTGGCCAAATTAGTCACTAAATTTGAAGCTATTCCCGGACTAGAATCATACTCTGTTCCTGATCCAGCAAATAAATCAATTTGATTAACATCTACTTTTTTAGCTTCATTAAATTGTATATAATTAAAAATTTTCATGATGTATATATTAATTCCTGATATATAAATTATGAAAAATGATAAATTATATCCACTTTATTTAAATTATTTAGAAGATAAATTGAATAATGGTAAATTAACTAAAGGTGCCTACTCTTTGATGAAAATAAGTAGATCATGTTTTGATGATTTTAAATCAAAAATGGATGATAAACTATTTGAAGGTGAGCAAATAAAAAGTAATAGAGATAAAAAAATAGATGATATTTTCGATGAGTTTGACTTTGATTGAAAAAATTCACCATATGAATTATGATATTTATTTCTATGATGGTATTGATTTTGATATGATTAGAGATCATAAAGATACATCTGGAGATTTTTTAATATTCTTTATTAAGTCATGGTCTGAAGAAGTTAAAAAGTTTCGAAGAGATAAAAAAATAGAACAACTACTAAGTGGTAAAAAGGATTTATTTGATCCTAATTCTATAGAGAAAAATACAATATCAATCTATATGACCAATGGACATACTATATCAACTTATGAATCTATAAAAGAAAAAATATTTAGATCTAATTATGAACCATTAGTTTGGAATGTTAGGGGTTTAGTATAAAACATAATTAATTTTTAATATATACTTTATGAAACGTCTAATGAGATATGATGGATATACAACTCAACAAAGAGCTGATGATTTATTAGATAAGATATCTAAATATGGGATAAACTCTTTAAATAAACTTGAAAAAGAATTTCTAGATGCTCATAAAACAGGCAAAGAAGAAGAAGTTCATAACCTTTTAACTAAAAAAGAAAGTGAATCTACATATGAAGATGATTCTGGTATGTTTAGATTTGAATTTGATAAAATTGAAAAAGTTGATGATGAATTTAGATACTACGGAACTATTTATTTACCAAATCTAACAATTGGTGGTAAGGTAATATCTGGTAAATTATATGGATATATATCATATCACACTATATCTGGATTTATATCACCTGAGTTCTATAAATCGGAAAATGGTAAAGACTATGACACATTTGATTTCTGTGGTGGATTTGAATATGGACTTGAATATGAATTAGATAGTTTTCTAGAATATGTTATTTATGAAATTGAACAAAAATAGAGATTAATATTTTAATATATAAAAAAAAATAAATTAAAAAAATGAGAAAAAATTTATTAAAAAGATATAATGATTTTATAAAAATCAACGAAAATCAAGAAACTGAAGCTCCTGTTAAACCAGAGACTCCAACAGAAACTCCAACTCCAACAGAAACTCCTAGAAAAAAAAGATATACTATTACTATTCCTTCTGTTGATCCAGATCCATTAGCTGAGACAGAAGAAGGTGTTGAAGGTGAAATCGAAACTGGTGAAGAAGAAGAAGGTGTTGAAGATAATTTAGAATCTCCTGAATTTATTCGTCTACAACGTTTCAAAAATTTACATGATACTTTAGAAGGATCCGAATTAATGAATAATATTCTTAAATATAAAGGACATGAAATCACTTTACCATCAGAAACTGGTGAGTTTGAAGTTGATGGTGTTAGAAATATCAAAGACGACGAGGGTAAATTAGTCCCTACTTCTTCAGTTGGAGATGTTATTGAATACTTAAATAACCCAGAGGTTCAAAGAAAAGCTAAATCTAAACAAGATAGAAGATTGCAAGCACAAGCTCAAAGAGCTCAAGCACAAGTTCAAAAACAGTCAGAGTCAGTTGATTACACTATGGGAAGAACTGAAAATCAATTACCTAATCCACCAAAAGAAATTAATTTAAATATTGAGGATGAGAAGGAAGAAAATTTTGAAACACAAACTGGTGGAGATCCTGAAGAAGAAGCTAAACGTGGAATGCCTGTTGATGTTAAAAAAACAGGAAAACTACATCAAGGTCAAGTACAAGAGTCAAAAAGTTATAGAAACAGATTTAGAACTAAATTATAATAATAAAAAAACCACTCATTTGAGTGGTTTTTTTATTGAACTTCTTCTTCAGATGATTCATCACTTGTAGATTCTTCTAAATCCCCAGTTACTTCTTCTAAACTCTTTTCTTTTTGAATTTTATTTATAATATATCCAGCTACCGCAAATTCAGCACCAGCCCATAGAATAAACTCACCCATAGATAGAGTATCATATTTTACAGCTAAAAAGAAAACCATACCAACCTGAGCAATTAAAAAGGATAATCCAGATTCAATTCTTTTTTTAGAGAAAAATGAAGGTTTGTTAGAATAGATAAGAATTAATTCTTTAAAAAACCATTTAATATTTTTCATAAAACTTTTTATTTTTATATATTAAAAACTTAAATTAATTATTATGATAAAATCACTATGGATAAAAATTATATAAAGGACTTAATACAAAAAATTTTAAATAAAGAGTTTGTTGACCCTGCTAGAAAAAAAATAGTAGAGTATAGTAACCGAATTAATTTTTGTGCACCCTGTTGTGGAGACTCTCATAAAAATAAATATGCTAAAAGAGGTAATTTATACTTTGATAAATTACTTTATGTTTGTTTTAACTGTAATAAAAAAACAACCTTAGATAAATTTTGTAAAGATTTCAATGAACAAATAGATCCTGATAAAAAAATGGAAATGATAGAACACTTAAATAGTGTTATGACTTATTCCGACTATGAAGGAGATTTTGTTGATGCTAAATTAGATGATTTAATTGAAATGTCTGAATTAGAAAGAGTTTTCTCACAAGATTTAACACCCATATCAGACTTCAAACCAATTCAAGTAAATGGTGGTGTTTATAAATACTTAATAGGTAGAGGAATTACACCAAATCTTCATAAAAATATCTATCAAGCAAAGTGGTGGAAGAATGAAGATGAGAGTGAATGGATAATTGTAATGTTAAATAGGAGAGATGATAAGGTTTTAGGTCTTCAAATAAGAAATTTAAAAGAGGGTAAAAGAAGAATGTTTAAAATATTCAACTATGAAAATCTATTAGAATGGGTAAATATAGGAAAGGAAGATAGTAATGATTTAGATATAAGTAAATTAGTTATTTATAATAAATTATCTTATTATTTTAATATTTTAAATATAAATTTTATTGAAAAAATAACTGTTTTTGAAGGATATATAGATTCACTATTCTTTCCAAATTCAATAGGTATGGTTGGTGTAAATACAGACTCTAAATTTTTAGAAAATAATGAATTAGATTTACAATATTTTTTTGATAATGATGATGCTGGTTGGAAAAAATCAGAAGAAAAGATAAAAGGGGGATGGCCAGTATTTCTTTGGAATAAACTATTTGAAGATATAGTTGAAAAGAAAAATGATAATGATCCTTATAAACTTCTACATAGAATAAGTAAAGTAAAAGATATGAATAAATTAGCTACTTTAGTAGATAATGCTTTTTCAAAATTAAAATTAACAGAGTTTTTTAGTAAAGATATCTTAGATATAAAATGGATACCTAAGTCTAAGCCAATTAAGAGATATTCTGAAGAAAATGATTATAATAAAAAATTTAATAATATAAAATACTTGTAATATTCACTTTTTTTTGTAATTTTGTATCAATATATAGATTATACAAAATTTAATTATAAATTATGAAACAGAATATATTAGTCGCATATGACTTTACAAAAGCATCAGACAACGCAGTAGAACACGCACTTATGACCGCAGAAAGATTCGGTTTTGAGGTACACTTAGTACATATTATAGAAGAATCAAAAGATCTTGAAAAGACAGAAAATAAATTCAAAAAAATTCCAAACTATGATAAAGTAATTTGTCATGTTAGAATAGGTGATATATTTGAGGATATTGTTAACTTCTCATATGAAATTCACTCTAAATATACTGTTTTAGGAATACATAATTTATCACTTTGGCAAAAATATATCACAGGGAGCGATGTATTTAAAATATTAAATAGTGAAGATACATACTCACCATTTATTCTTGTACAAGAAGGTGATGTAAATCCATATTCTAAAATTTTAGTTCCAATTGATGGTGGTGATGCTACAAAACAAAAACTATTACATGTGACTAGAATAGCTAAAAACTTTCAATCAGAAGTAGTAATTTTATTAAAAAAGGGTATACCAGAGAATAAGTTCTCTCAAAGATATATTAGAAAATTCTTTAATGAATATTCTATATCACATACTTTTGAGATTAGAGAAGAAGATTTTGATGAATCAATACCATTAGTTGCAAAAGAAACAGGATGTAATTTAATTGCAATTGTGAATGAAACTAATAATACTTTCTTACCTCTAAATTACACAGATGAACAAAGTATCATTTTAAATGAATTGAAATTACCAGTTTTAGTTGTAAATCCAATTAAGAGAATATCAAGTTATTGGGATTAATTTACACGAATTAAAAACCCAATTAAACCACCCATTAGAGTCCATAGTAAGTCCCACCAACACCACTTATGAAGTGGACTCAAATGGTCATATATCTCTTTACCAAAAGCAGCTATAAGACAAAGAGATAAACCAATAAAATCTCCAAATATTAATGCTGATATAAAATAAATAAGCAAACCATAAATAAAATGGTTTGCTTTATCTCCTTCAATTTCTGGTAATTTTTCTAGCATTTAATTATTTAAATATAAGTACTTCTTATATACACTATCACCAAATAAAGTTGGTCTAATTTCACTACAAATTGTAAATATATTTATTCTCCAATAATACTCATTAAATCTATTTTCCAACCAACGTTTTATAACATTCTTTCTATCATCTGGGTAGTCTAATTTATCAACAATTGATAGAATAATTTCTTTATCACCATTTTTAAAGTTTCTACCATTTCTAAAAACAACTTTTCCATCTTTCCAAACAATACAATAAATAATTGGTGCTAAGTAGTAATACCATGATTGATCAAGTCTATCATTACTTCTTTTATAAAGATCTCTAACTCTTTTTATTTCATTTTTAACTAATTCAGAATTTTGTATCATTTCATCAACCAGATCTATTCTAAATTTTTCTAATTCTTCAGTAGATAATCGATTTGGTAGTCCTAATTCACTCATTATCTTTTCATCTAAAAAATCTTCATAATTTTTACCATCAATCTCTTCTTTTCTCCAGTGTAATTTCTTAGTATATGGATCTATTATAAAGTTTTTTATAGACCATTTTTCATCATTATATTCGAAATAATAAGACGTATATTCTTCTGGAATATAAGAGATTTCATCAGGTTCTATATGATAACTTACTGTCCAATCTGGGTAATAATAATCATTGGTTTCTTCATTATAGACAACATCTTCCGGATAAAAACTATCACTATGATATTCACTATACCTAGTATCAGCTCTATCAGAAACATAAATACCTATATAATCCATCCATATAGCATTTTCATACCAAACATATCCACCAACATCTTCACACCAACGAGCATCATCTTCATCAATCCAATCCCCATCGATATCTCTAACTTGACCTTCATGACTACCAGATATTGTTTCATAACCACCACCAGTACTCTTTAATTTTAAAATTTCTTTATCCTCATCCATTTCTGGTAGATTTTCATATAGTATACCATTTTGATCATCATAATATTCAAATGTATCCATATAAGGATATTTAGAAAAGCTTGTCACTTTTAGATGTACTTTAATATCTTCATTAGAAGTAGTCATATCATATGTTAAATCATATCCATTTTTCTTAGCCCAATCCTTAAAGATATTTTTATCAGAATCTTGTATAGTATAAATTCTATCAATATATTTTCTTCCATCAGAAAGTATCCATAAGAGAGCTCTACCTTTAACTTTTCCACCTTCTTTTAGTACTAGTAATTTACAAACTTCGGGATTTTGAACATAGATGTCTAAATAAGATTGACATCTTTCATATCTCATACAAGAGTTACCTAATTGACCTTTAATTTCTACATAATTATCTTCTAAGTAATTAGTTTTGATATCTTCTCCTTGAACAACACTTAAATCAACAGAATCTTTAGAATCATATACTGATTTATAAGCATTAACAAAAAGTTCTATTTGTGGATCTGTAAGAGGTGATTTTATAACATCAGCGAAAACTCTTCTTACCCATCTACCGATACCAAATTCAGGTGTTCTACCTTCTCTCCAGAACTTATAATCTGGACCAGGTTGTAAACCAGATATATCTTTTAATCCGCTATCTCTTAGTATTCTATTTGTTTGAACATAAGATATCTTATCATTTTTATCTGTTATATCAATAAGAGTATATGTATCTAAAATATCTTTTTTTGCTTCAGAACTAAGTAGTTGTTCTGATATAACTCTAGCGGTCTCGTTATCTGTACTTTTATTATCTGAAATCTTTTTTAGAAGACTTCTAAATTGATCAGAATAGAATATTCTCATTTTACTACTATTGTCGGATTCAAATAAGAACTCAAAATAATTAAATACTTTCATAATACTATATATAAAAAAAAAGATCACAAAATGTGATCTTTTTTTAAAAATTTTATATTAATTACTCAGCAGATGGTGCACTTGGCATTTCAACTACCACAGGTTTGTATTCAATTTCAGGTAAAGAAGATACCCAATCAAAATTAACACACTGTGCTACTTCTTCATTTGAAATAAACCAATTTCCATCAGCATCTTGAGTTGGGTTGAAAAATTGAACCCCATCATAAGTTTGACCAACTAATTGATCTTTTTGCTCTTCTGTTAATAATCTTACTGTCATAACTTTATTTTTTATTTTTTTTATTTTTATATATTATTTTTTTAATATCCCTTTTTTCCTTATTTTCTTCATGTTTTCCAAAAATTTCTTGAGATATTTTATTTAATATATTTGATTGTTGTATTTTAGAAGTTTCATCCGGATTTCTACTATTAATACCACCAGACTTTGCTGCGTTTGGCATTGTGTTTAAAACCGCTGGTGAAAAATCTTCAAATTTTTTAATATAAGATTCATTTGTATAATCTACTTTTAAAGAAGCTTTACCAACACCTTTTAAAACTAGTTTTATAATATTAGATAAATCCTCATTTCCTATTGACTTCTTTAAATCTTCAAATGCTTCTTCAATATGTTTAACATTTTTTGGATCATCATCAGAGAATCCAACCATAGCTTTAAGACCAATTTTACCAGCAAATGAACTTACTTTCTTAATAAAAGAAGTTAAAGCTTCTTCTTTAGCTGCTTCAGGATTTGCCGGTGAACCACCTCTTGATGGCGCAGAAACTCCAACAAAATCACAATTATCTAAATAAATTTTAACTAATGGATGTTGAGAAGGTTGACCTGTTAAGAAATGATCATATTTTGTATTATCTCCATATAAGTGAGCAAATTTTCTTAAATTATTATACATCTCATCAGCTAATGATAAATTTAAATTCCTTTTACTAGTTTTCTTAGTTAGAATATTATCAATTATCCATTCAACTCCTGATTTCATAGCCTCTTTTTCATGACCTCTAGCTGTTATAATAGCAAATAAAGATCCATTTGATAAACATTCCATAAAATCATCCCAAGATGGCGAAATACTATTACTTTCAATAGCTTTGATAACATCATTCTTAAATACATTATGATCATTCTCATCTCTAAAATTTCTAAAAGCAGTTTCATTATCAATACCCACAACAATCTTACCTTTATATTCGAAATCTTCAACTCCCAATTTTGATCTATGTTCAGCGAAATCAGATGTACTCATACCAATTTCACCACCATCTTCAGTTAAAACCATAATTTCAGTAGGCATTTCCAATATATTATCATCCCAATCAAAGGCATAATATAATAAATGTTTAACTGGGAATTTACCAGATTCAATATCATCAGCATGTTTTCTTAGATCATCAGCAGTCATATAAGGATCACCACTCTTTTCTCTGGAATCAGCAGCACTTCTATAAACTTCTGGACTTAACTCTTCAAAAGTTCTTATAAATTTCATACAATTATTTTCTTTTGTTAATAAAAGATTGAAATGATTCTAATTTAGATTCATTATCATCTTCTTCAGATTCAAACTCTTCTTCATCCTCTTCATCCTCTTCTTCATCACCTTCAAATTCATCCTCATCTTCAAAATCTTCTTCTTCATCTTGACCGAATGAATCAAAATCTTGAACATCCTCATCATCTTGACCAGCTTCTTCACCAGCCTCAGTTTCTAATTCGAATTCTTCAACAACTTCATCTTCTTTCATCGCTGAAACTGTTACTAATCCATCTTTTTCTTCGATTACGATTTCGTATCCATTTACTTCTACAGTAGTTTTCATAATTTTAATTTATTTTTTAGTATATATTATTTCCAAAAAATCATTTTTTGGTTTTTTATATATATTAAACTTTCACTCTACTAATTAATAGAAAAGTAAAAATATATTAAAATGAATAGAATCGAAAAAATGTTAAAATCTCATATAAGAGATAATAACAGAAGAATTCCAATATCAGGTTCGGTTTTTGATGACTACTTTAAACAAGTTGGTAGAAAAATTCAAAATAACAATACATCTCTCCTATTAGAAGGTAATGGAATGCAAGTAGATGTTTTTTCTAAATTATTAGAAGATAGAATTATTTTTTTATCAACAGATATTGATGATTATACTTGTAATTTAATAAAAGCTCAGTTATTGTTTTTAGAAACCGAAAGTGATGAGGATATAAAGATTTATATAGATTCTGGTGGTGGATCGGTTTACTCTGGTTTAGGACTAATAGATGTTATGGAGTTTATTAAACCAGATATTATAACAGTTAATACTGGATTGGCAGCTTCTATGGCAGCTGTTATTCTTTGTTCAGGAACAAAAGGTAAAAGAAGAGCTTTAAGAAGAAGTAGGACAATGATCCACCAACCGCTCGGTTATACTGGCTATGCACAAGCAACAGATATGGAAATTGAAGCTAAAGAAATAAATTCTTTGAAAAAAGAACTTTATGAGATAATTGCTGATAGAACTGGTCAAAATTTTGATAGAGTTTATAAAGATAGTGAAAGAGATTATTGGATGACCGCAATTGAAGCTAAAAAATATGGCATGATTGACGAAATTGTACAAAATAGAAAATAACATATGTTAAATGATATATCATATTTAGATAAAGAAGAAAGAATTAAATCCTTGGTTTTCGATAATATTAGTAAAAATCTAAACATAGGAATATCATCGAGAAAAAATTTAAGAATCGATGATTCAATACTATCCGAATTCTTTGATAAAACATGGGATAAGTTTAGTCACATCACACACTCACCTTCATTTGAATATACTACAAATAGTGGGGAATTAAAATTTATAAGTACTGCGACTATTAAAGTTAATCATATCAAATCAGTAATTGATTTTTTACTAAGTAAAGAATATGAATTTAAATCATTTATAATTTATAATTTATATAGAGATAAAGATTTTGTATATCTTAGATTTGCAACTGTTGATGATATACCAGCAGTTATAAGAGAAAACAGAAACAAAAAAATAGATAATATACTAAATGGAAAATAAAAACCTGATAATGAGGGAGGGGTGGTTATTTTATATATAGTATATGAGAAAGATAGATTTTACAGATGATCAGATAATGGATATTATATCTAAATACAATAATGGACTTAGTACAGAAAAAATATGTATAGAATATAATACATCAGCATCTACGATTAGTAAGATATTAAAGCTCAATGGTGTTTATCTTACCGGAAATAAAAAAAATATCGACGAAGAGAAAGTTATATTAATGTATAATGATGGTTCATACACATTGTCTAAAATATGCGAAATATTTGGTGTTTCTAAACATAAAATTAGAACATTACTTAATAATAATGGTGTTAAGAAAAAAACTTCTAAAAAATATAATTATAATGATAATATATTTGAGAATATCGATAATGAAGAAAAGGCATATTGGTTGGGATTTTTATACGCGGATGGATATGTTAGAAATAGAAGCGGTAAAGGATCTGAACTGAGATTGAAATTATCAATAAAAGATAAAGATCATTTAATTAAATTTAAACAATTCATATCTTCGGATACTAATATACCATTAATATATGAAGAAAATAAAAATAGTAAATGTTATAAAGTATCTATAAACTCAAATAAAATTGTTAACGACTTAATTAATAAAGGATGTATTAATAAAAAAAGTAGAGTAATTAAATTTCCTTATTTCTTAGATAAGAAACTAATACCACACTTCATAAGAGGATATTTTGATGGAGATGGGTCTATATCTTTTAGTGATAAACAAATAGGTTTGAATATTGTTTCAGCTTCTATAAAATTTTTAAAAGAATTAGCCAAAGAATTAGCCAAAGAGACAAATTGTAAAGAATCTAATTTAGTAGGAACATCAAACAACTTTAAATATATTCAATTCTCAGCTAAGGATGATTTATATAAATTATATGATTTCTTATATAAAGAATCAAATATTTATATGGATAGAAAAAGAGATAAATATACTTACATAGTCGAAAACTATACAAGTATAAAAGAGATAATAAATAAAGTAAGAAGTAATAAAAATAAAAGATTAATAAATGGAAAATAATAGAATTTACAACGAAAGTAATATTTTAACTATGTATAGAATATTAGATGGGACAATTGATGGTGTAATAACTAGTCCACCTTATAATTATTGTGGCAAAAGAAAAGATACTTATTATGATAACGGATATTCACAGTTAGACGGACTTCCAGAAAACGAATATTTAGATTTAAGAGTGGCTGAATTTAAAGAATTTTCTAGAATAATTAATGACAGAGGTGTTATTTGTTATAACCTATCATATCATAATGAGAATCCTATTTTACCAACACTCTTAATGACTAGAATTCACCAAGAAACAGATTTGACTTTAGCTGATATGATTACTTGGAAAAAATCAACATCATTACCTTTTCAAACCAGTCCAACTAAACTCTCTAGAATTTGTGAACAAGTTTATGTAATTGTTAAAAAGAAACACCTTCATGATTTTAAAGCAAATAAGAAAATAAGTAAAATAAACGAAAAAACTGGACAAAAATTCTATAAAAACTACACAAATTTAATTGACGCTAAAAATAATGATGGTATAAAAACTAAATTAAAAGCTACATATTCCGAAGATTTAGTTACAAAGTTAATTAATATTTATTTTCCAGAAGAGAGTTTAATTTATGATCCATTTATGGGTATCGGAACTACAGCAAGAGCATGTTTAAAAAACAAATTAAATTTTATAGGTTCTGAAATAGATACAAATCATTATAACAAATCTATAGAATTATTAAAAAATAAAAATATAAATTATGAAAATATTAGCGAATGATGGAATTTCTAATGATGCTAAAAAACAATTAGAAGAAAGGGGATTTACCGTTATTACTGAAAAAGTAAATAGTGAAGATCTTATAACTAAAATTAATGAAGAAAACTATGAGGGTATTTTAGTTAGAAGTGCAACTAAAATTAGAAAAGATATTATTGATTCCTGTCCAAATATCAAGTTTATTGGTAGAGGCGGTGTAGGTGTTGATAATATTGATGTTGAATATGCTAGAGAAAAGGGAATTTTTGTATTCAACACACCAGCATCATCATCACAATCAGTTGCGGAATTGGTAATTGGTAATATGTTTGCAATATCTAGATTCATAGGAAAATCAGCAAGAAATATTCAGGATGGTGATTTTAATAAACTTAAAAAAGAATATGGTTCAGGTGTCGAATTAAGAGGTAAAACTTTGGGTATTATTGGATTTGGTAGAATTGGACAAACATTAGCAACATACGCAATTGGAATTGGTATGAATGTAGTAGCAGTTGATATTGAAGAAAAGATAGTTGGAGTTTCACTTGGGAATGGAGAATTAAAATTATCAAAATATATCGATGTTAAAACTAACATTAATGATATTTTACCAATTTGTGATTATATTTCCCTACATGTTCCTAAACAATCAAATGGTAATTCTGTTATTGGTAGAAATGAGTTTGAATTGATGAAAGATGGTGTTAGAATCATCAACACATCAAGAGGAGGAGTTGTTAATGAATTAGAATTAATTGAGTATTTAAATAATGGTAAGGTAGCAGCTGCAGCTTTAGATGTATTTGAAAATGAACCAACTCCTATGAGAGAATTATTATCACATTCTAATATTTTATGCACACCACATATTGGAGCCGCTACAAATGAAGCTCAGGATAGAATCGGTCAAGAAATTGTTGATATAATTGTAGAAAAATTTAGTTTAGTTTCCTAAACTAAATGAAATAAAAAAAAACCACTCAATCGAGTGGTTTTTTTTATGGTAATATACAAATTACTCTGGTCTCGGCTTTGGGTTGGAAGCCGATTTCTTTTTTCTAGGTTTTGCTTTAGGTTTAACTTCAGCAGTTTCACCATCACTTTTAACCTCAGATTTATTTTCTTTTTTTGGAGATTTTGACTTAATCTCTTTAGCTGTTACCTTTTTTTCAGAAACTTCAACTAATCTATCAACAATAGGTTGCGTCTCTTCAGTTTTAACCTCTTCAACTTTAACTTCTTCAGTTTTAGTTTCTTCAACTTTAACTTCTTCAGCTTTAGTCTCTACAGTTGTAACTTCTACTGTTTCTGACTTTGAAAAAAGGCTTTTAAACCATGATACTAAACTCATATTTTTAATTATTTTTCTTTTATATATACATTATATAGTTCTCCCTCCAATAAAAATATCATTTTTTTTATAAATAAAACAAAATTAATTAAATATAATATAACATGAAATGAAGTTTAGATATGATAAAAGTAAAGAAGAGTTAGTTGTATCAGAAGCTACCAGAATAGAATATCATCAGATGCAACTCTGGTTGACTCGACATGTAAAAGGTTGGAGATATCAACCTGCCGTTAAAATGGGAGTATGGGATGGTAAAAAATCATATTTTAAAAACGGTAGAATAAATCTTGGACTTTGGAGAGAAGCACTAAAAGGGTGTAAAGAAATTGAAGTCCCATTTCAAATTGAAAATAAAGATGATTTTCCTATAAACAGAGATATTACACTTGAAAAAGTACAAGATTTTTGTAAGGAATTTTTTAAAAATCATAAAGTTAAAAATGGTGAGGGTGAATGGGTACAATTCATGCCTTATGATCATCAAATAGATGCCGCTTATAAAATATTAAAAAATAGATATTGTATGGCTGAAGTTGCCACATCCGGTGGTAAATCTTTAATTATATCGATTGTGATGTTTTATACTCTTAAAAAAATAAAACAGGATGCTAAATTTCTAATTATAGTTCCATCAATTACATTAGTAACTCAGTTTTATGATAATATAGTTGAGTACAATTATGGAGTTAATACTTTAGAACAAATGAGAGATAATAAACTAAACCAATTATTAGATGTTGATATGGGTCCGTGCGAGGTTAGAGTTGAAGAAGTTATGTCTGATAGACCTAGAAAATATACTGGTACCGAAAATCCAAATGTTTATATCGGTACTTATCAATCACTTGAAAAATGGCCCAAAGATTTCTTTCAACAATTTCATACAATTGCAACAGATGAGGCACATGGAGCTAAAGCAAAAACAATCACAACAATTTTAGAAAGTACATTTGGACATGCTTATTGTCGATTTGGAGTATCTGGTACTTTTCCGATGGATGATACCTGTGAAATACTAACTATACAATCAGTTTTAGGTCCTAAAATAACAGAAGTTAGTGCAGATGAACTCAAAAAGAAGGGTATAATAACACCTATGGAAATAAAGGTTGTTTTAATGAACCACGAAGATTCTGAATTTCATGAGAGGTTGAAGATAATAAGAAAGGGTGGTGATGGTAAAGCAGCTTTTGATTTTGAAAAAATGTATATTCATCAATCTGATAAAAGGTTAGAGTTTATAAAAAAGTTGGTTCAAAAATGTGATAATAACACACTTCTTCTTTTTCATACCATAGAAAATGGACAGAAAATATTTAATAAATTAAGTTCAGAAATACCAGATAAAGAATTCTATTATATTGATGGTGAAGTTAGTGGTAGAAAGAGAGAAGAGATTAAAAAACAAATGGAAATAACTAGCGATAAAGTTAAAGTCCTTGTAGCGTCGTTCGGTACACTGAGTACAGGTGTGAGTATAAGAGCAATATTTAATGTAATATTCGCAGACTCTTTTAAGTCCGAGCAAATAATAATACAATCAATTGGTAGGGGTTTACGACTACACTCTGATAAAGATAAAGTTAATATATTCGACTTAGTTGATATCTTTAAAAAAGACGATTTATCAAACGCTCTTTATAGACATTATAAGGAGAGAGAATCTTTCTATGTTAAAAGAAAATATCCATTTAAAATAATAAAAGTTAATTTATAAAGAGATATATTGAATATATACTCATTATGAAAAATTTATTATTTGACAAAGATGATATGGTTATATACAAAGGTATAAAGTTAGATTTAAGCATAAACAACATTTATAATCATATAAAAAATGGAGTAGATATTATACAATATTTAGACATTGAAGTTTTACCTATAAAAAGAAATAATTTATTAGATAAATTATTGATGAATTAATGATTCTTTTATATATATTTTATGGCTAAAAAGTGGAATTACATATTTGGAGATAGTATTGCAGCAGGTGTAGGGGATTCTCAACAACTTGAGAGATCTGGTAAAATGGGTGTTTTGAGTCAGGATGAATATGGTAAATCCAAAGTTGGAGCACCTCCCTCAGAAATTGTCGATTATCTAAAAGATTCTAAATGGAAATTAGAAGGAGCTGTTGTTGTATTATCAACCGGATATTCCAATGGTGGTGGATCAGATCAAGCTAAGAACTTTATAAAACAGCAATTACAATACTTAAAAGATAAAGGATCAAAAGTATATGTATTGGGTATTTCCAATAACCCTAAGAAAAATCCAAAATTAGCCGGTGGTAATGAATGGTTAGAAAAAACATCAAAAGACTATGGATTTACTTTTTGCGGAGGATTTGATCCAAACGAAACAGATTATATACATCCAAAAAATTATGGTGCTTATTGGAATTCAAATGTTCAACCAAAATTGTCTGGACTACCAGATGCTATAATTTCTAATAATAATTCAGCAAATGTTGCAAATACAACAGATCAAGCTAATGGCACACCTGGTGTAACCGGAACTCAATCAACCGGAACACAATCAAATCCTCCAAAAATAGCATATGAATTTAATGTAAAACCACCAGATACTAGAGACTGGGAAGAAAAACAATATGAAACCCCACAAGACTTAGTTGATGATATATCTGGTAAAATGATATTTAAAGTAGAGAGTGGACCTGCTCCAGTTCTTGGAAATGGTGAAGTGGAAATCGAAAAGGGAGTTGCTATATTTAAAGGATTGGAGTTTAAAGATCCTGGAGAATATACAATACTTATAACAAGTACTGTAAATAATATAGAGCCTATAAAATTGAAAATAAAAGTTTTAGAAAAACCTTTAGAATCAAAAGAAAAAGAGGATGATCCAGCTAAACCAGAAGGTAGTAGACCATTTATAGCTCAAATTGACCAACCAACAATAAAAGTTAATGATATAAAATTACAACTTACAAGCAATGAGGGTGATAATGTAGTTGTAGCATCCAGTGTTGGATTAATGCCGTTTGTTTTATATGACTTTAAGCTAAATGGAAATACATCACAGTATGCTATTAAAGAAGGGAGTATTAGTTTTCTAAGGTTGTATCATAATGGCATAGTTCCTGAAATGGAAATGATATTTGAAGATAGTAATAATATATTTAAAGACAATCCACCAACTGATGATAAAAAAATAAGACTCTATTTAGATCCAAAAGATAAGTCATTAAAACCAATTAATATACAATTTAAAATAGTTGATTTTGATAACATGGGTAAATCAAAATTTAGAATTGTTTGTAAAATTGACATACCGGAGTTATATAGAATAGATTATAAGTCTTATTTGGGCAATTCTACTGATGCATTAAGAGAAGTATGTAAAAAATTAGAAATCGGATATAATTCGAATATAACAAAAAGTGATGATTTAATGTCATGGCGAAATGTTGGAGATAAATATTATCAGTTTATAACAGATATAATTAAACACTCATATGTTAGTGAAAAATCTTTCATGAGAGGATTTATAGATTATTACTATTGTTTAAATTTTGTTGATGTGGGCAAAGAGATGGAAAGAGATATTTCAAATGATATTACTATAGATACATCAACTAGTATAGGTGGAGATAATAATACAAAAACAAAAATGTTTTTATCTAACGAATTATCAATGAAACAAAATAACTCAAATAGATATTTTACTGAGGTTAAATTTGAAAATAACTCAACTAGTTTAAATCTGATAGAAGGTATAAGAACAACAACTAAATATTATGATAAAGTTAAAAAGATGTTTTTAATATTTGATGTTGATGGAGTGACATCAGATGGTTCAAAATCATTAATATTAAAAGGTGGTGAAAATGATAAAGATTCATTTGATAAAAGTAAAGTTACTAGTTATACTGGTAAAATAGATACCGATAATGTTCACAAAAATTATAATTATTCTAAAACACAAAATAAAAGAAACTTAAAGGAATTAAATAATATTCAACTTTATATAGAATTACCTAATCCTAATTACTCAATATACCTCTATCAAAAAATAGATGTTAAATATGTAAATCCAGTTGAATCGCCACATAATTTGGATATTATAAATTGGAGAAAAACCGGAGAATATATCGTAACAGATATAATTTTTATTTGGAAAAATAAAAAATTATCTCAATTAATAACACTTTCTAGAAAAGAACTTGGGAAGAATAGAGAAGAGATGAAGAAGGATGATAAACCACCGTTAAAAGACACTAAAACATTAGACACACCAAATCCACTACCAAAGGGACTAGAAGAAAAAGAACCAGATCCAAATTCTATATATGAAGTTGGTGATAAGTTTATTGTTAGAGATAATCCAACAGATCAATTAGCTGCATCCGGTGGTGGTACTATGAGTGTAAGAACAAATTATAGAGTATTTATAATAGAAATAACCGCAATTAATCCAAATGGAGTTGATGTTACAACAAACGTAAAAGAAATTTTACCAAATAGTGATGAGTATAAAAAATTAGGATTAGAAAGATTACCAGAATTACCTAAGTCATCAATTAGCGTAAAAGGAACAGCTGAAGAAGAAGCTGAATTTGAAGCAATGAAAAATGAATTAAGTGTCATAAAATTACCCACTGTCGAAACAACTACTAATAATACAAATCAAAATCAATTGAGTGGTAAAAGAATGTTAATTATTGGTGACTCACAAAGTGCTATAAAGGGTGAAAAGACCGATATTAAATATACTTATCCAAACTTTTTAAAACCTAAATTAAAACAAATTGGTGTAGAATTAGATGTTTTAGCAAAAGGTGGTATGACTACTAAATGGATGATAGAAAATTTACCAGATCAATTAAAATCTAATAAATATGATATAGTTATGATTTATGCAGGTGGAAATGATGCAAGTAACACATCTTATGAGATAAGTTTAACACCATCCGCTAATAAAAAGGGAACATCTACTGACACACTATCAAACTTTCAAAAAATGGTTGATATGTGTATTGCACAAGGAGCTGAGGTATTTATTAACTTAGGATATAAATGTGAAGATCCAAACTTTAAAGGTGAGGGTAAATTCGGAAATTATAAATTAATGAAACCAACAAAATTTCAAGAAAAAAGCGAAGATTGGATACCTCTTATCAAAAGAAGAATTTTAATACAGGAACTTCTACCAAAAGCTATTAAAAATGTTAAAAAATTCATACCAGTATATGATTTAAATGGTATGACATCTGATGGTATACATCCAGGTGAAGAAGGTCATAAAATTGTTTCAGAGAAAATATACGATGAAATATTTAATAAGTATTATAACGCTTCAATAGCATCTAATACAACCGTAACTTCAAATACTAATTCGGTAGGCGCAAAATCTGGGAATGTTATATTAATCGGTGGATTAGATGATAAACCTGGATATTTATCTATTACACAACAGGTTGAAAAATTAAAGTCTGGAATGACTAGTGGTAAAACAGTAACTGGATTTAGATATGTAAATTCGGAATTACCAAATGCTCTTGATGCTATATCTAAAAATCCAGATGCTTATGTTGTATTATTTAGTGCAGGTTGTCAACATTCAGTAAAAGTTTCATCAGCAATGAAAGATAAAAATAAATTATTTATAGTAGAAGGATTTGTAGAATCTAATAACGTTAAGACTATCATACAAACAGCCGTGACTAATGGAGTTCCTCCTAGTAATGTAATCGGTGGACCAACACCTGGAAGAGGCCAAGGCGCAGTAAATGGATATACACCAACTCCACCCGGCATAGATCACTGGGGAGCTTTAAAATTCATTGGTAGTAAACTAGTATAAAAAAATATATAAATAATGGCATATATAGATGATTTTGAAAATGAGTTCAAAGCTAATTTATTACAACTGAAATTAGATATATCAAAGGTAACTGATGATAGAATAAAGAAATCATTAGTTAAAGATAATATTGAATCACATATAATATCAGCATTAACATTAGGAGCTAGGCAGTTTATAGACACGTACTATTCATGTGTATTGAAAGTTCTAAATAATAAAGTTAAAGTGGATGATTTAAAAAGTGAGTCGATATTTAACAAATATAAAAATAAATTTAGAAGAAGATTTTTAGATTTATTTGAAGATTTAGATGTTATATTTTGGACAAATGGTCAGAGTAATTATTGGGATTTTAATCCTATTACAATTTTAAGAACCGATTTATTAATTAAAACACTAATTGAAAAGAACTCAAAAATAAATAGTTTTAATTCTAATTACTCAAATTTAGAAAGACTACCAAGTTCAAAATCTTCTGATATAACAGAATTTAAATTTACTTTAGATATATTAAAAGATGATTATGAAAACTCCGTATTTTCATCCAAAATGGGTAATAATATGAAAATAAACGGTACTATAAAACCAGAAGTTAAAGGTGAAGAAACAAAATTATTTGCATCAATAACTGGGTTTACAGACTCTAAAATTTTAAATGTTGAAAGTGTACCGGCTAGAGAAACTTTTTACAAAGGATCTGGTGGACATAATGGTTTTTTAATGTTTGAAGCTAATCAATTCAAACCAACTATAGAAAAAAAGATATTTGATTATTTAAAAAATGATTTAAAAATCGATATTATTGAAAGTAATATAAAAATAAAAATAGAAAATGATGTTTTTAAAGATAACACCGTCCCGGAAAATAAAAATATCATTTACAAGCTAAAAGTAGTAGATCCAAAAGAAGATGAGAAGGGAATATTAGGAGTTATTAACTTATCTAAAGATATTAAAAAATTTGGATTAACATATGATCTAATATCATCATCATATGTTTATGGTTATAAAGATAATAAAAAAATAGAATTTAAAAAAGATGTCAAAAATTTAGTAGTTAAATTCTCACCAAATCCAAATGATAATAATAAGCTAGTACCAACAGATGATATAGCAGAATATGAGAAATTAGTCACAGAAATAATAAAAAATTTAGAAATAAATTTTTCAATAGCTTATAGTACACAGATAAAACTAAAAGTAGTTAAAGATGAGAAAGACTTAACAGATGATAATAATTCACCTAAAGAAGAATTAAATAAAACTGAGAATACTAATAAAACATTAGATAACGGAAACGCCTCAACGGATACACCAAATACTACAACAAATAACACAGATCAATTGATAGTTGAATATTCTGTAAAAATATCAAGTGAAGGAGCTGTTGATAGTAAAGAACAACCACTAGGACTCTTTAAAAGAGGAACTAAGGGTACAATAGTAGAAGGTATTAATAAAAAATTAAGTCTTTCTGGTAAAGATTATTCAAAAGAGACCGAGAAAAATGTATTAAGTCTTCAAAAAACAAAAAAAATAAGAGTTGATGGAATTGTCGGAGATGAAACATGGATACCATTATTTGGATATGATCGAACTTTAGTAGATGGTGTAATAAAAGTTTATTCAAATAGCTCTAATATTAAATATTGTACAGGAACTTTAAAAATATTGGATAAAACTGTTGAATTAAAATCGGATGATGCAAGCCTTAAAAAAATTGTAGAAAAGCCTAAACCGGATATTACAGAAATACCATTAGACTTCACACAAGGAACCGCTTATGTTAGTGATAGTAAAATGATAGCTAATATAGAAATTTTAAAAAGTGGTAAATTAAAATCTGGAAAAGGTAAAATTTCAAACTTAAAAGGAAATAACAATATTGATTTTACTACTAAATTTGAAGATATTACAATAGAAAAACTTACTGAAAAAGTAATATCTGGACTACAAAAAAAATTAGACAAATCATTTCCAAATTTCGGAACAGTTAAGAAAAAAACTATTGTAGAAAACGATGTTAATTCAGAAATATTAAAAAATAATCCAGAAAGTACAAGCGATATTGAAAATCTTTCAAATAATATGTTAGTTTTATTAGAACAAGAATTTCTAAAAAATGGAATTGTAACGTTTTTGAAAAAAGTTGAAAATCCAGTAGAAAACATATTAAAAGGTGATGGTAATTTTACAATATTTGTCGAAAGTCCAAAAAATGATATAACCGCTAAAATAGGAGGTGAAATTAACTTTATGTCAACAAATTCAGCTATAACTGGAATATGTGAGATAAAAGGATTTCCTTCTAATTTTACAAACACAAAAACAAATACTGTTGTTAAAACAACGGAATATATGTATTCAACATCACAATCAACCGATTCACCTGAAAATAGGATTGCATTAGGGAATGAAACCATCGCTTTTTTTCAGAGCAAAATAAAAGCCGACTATGATATAGATTTAAAATTAGCTTTAAGAGATAAATTTGCTGAAAAATTAGAAGATAACACAAACGTATCACCAATACTATCAACAAAATTTTCCGAAATGGATGGTGAGTGGATATTTAATGTTGAAAAAGAAAATTCTTTTGCAAACAAAGATTTTGGTACTTTAGTTATAATAGGCGAACCAGGTGATTTAGATAATAAATATCCGGAAGGATTAGATGATGAATACAAAGAAGATAATTATAGTGGTGAAACTGATATTGATCAAAGTGAACAATTTGCTAAAAATCAAAATGAGTTAATGGATGATTTAACCTTTGAAATTGCATATGAAAATAATGTTTATATACAGAAAGAAAATGCTATAAATAACGCAACACCAACAACTACACTTGTTAGTAATAACCCAGCCGAAGCACCAGTTGTAGAAGTGAACTCAGGATCAATAACACCAGTAGGTAAATTCCAAATGTTTGGTGGAACAGGAACTCAGAGAGTTATCAACATGATTTATAAAGGAGAAAGTGGTGGTAAAGTAGGTATATTTAATTATAAACCTGGATATAAAGCATCTAGTAAAGCTATGATGGATGCAGTTAGAATTGATAATATGACTCTACAAGATCTATACAAATATATGACTAAAGAAATTCACCCAAGTATTGGTGGTAAGATTTGGGCATCTGGTGTTTTTCAGATAATACCAGCGACATTAAAAGGGAATATTGATAAGTATAAAGTTGATTGGAATAAAAAATATGACGCAGCCACACAACAAGAATTTGGTAAGTATTTAATTTTTAATTCAGTTGGTAACTATTTAAAGGGTGTAAATAGTGGAACTAAGGATGAATTAGCAGCAGCTATAACAAGATTAGCCGGAGTTTGGGCATCTCTACCAACAGCCACAAAAACACAAAAAGGTGGATCAGGAAATTATGCAAATCTTGACAATGGTGGGGGAAATACCGGATATTATGGTGGTGATGGTGTGAATCCTAGCAAAGTTAGGACTGAAATAGGAACAGTTGTAATTAATATGATTAAAGCTAGAATAGAAGTTTCTGGTAAAAAACCATCATTTATACCAGATTATGCTAAAAACATAGTTTAATTAGAAGATAACTATTAATAATATATAGTATATGGGAACTTTTACATCAAATCTACAAAAAGAAGTTAATTTTCTTCCAGAATGGGAAGCTAAAAAACCTTTAAACGATAAATATAGTTACCAATTAGATGGTCAGCCTATTTTTAGTTCAAACCAGGACTTAAAAACTAAACCAAATGGTGTAGTTTTAGATAGTTGGGTTGGAGATTTAATTATAAATCATGTAAGAAATCCAAAAATAGTTGACAGTTTAATAGTCGATAAGTTTAATCTAAAATTAGATGATACTTATGTCTCATCTAGAGACGCATATGTAACTAATCTTGATAGATCACAAGATTATTTTAGACACCTTTTAAATATTAACAATTATACTAGATATATAATTAGAGAAGGTAATTACACATATATTGGTAATGATGGTACAACTAAACCAGATCTTTCAGTATACCAAGGAACATCATATGAGAATGAAGATCCTGTCATTTTTGGATTTGACATAATATTAGATAATATAAGCTCACCTCTTTTAAATGGATCAGTTGAAGATTTTATAAGTATATATGGGAAAATTATAAGCGAGATAGCAAGTAGACAAAATGTTATTTATGATTTTAAAAATCAATTAAAAAAAATATTTAAAACAAAGGGGGAAATACAAAACAACAATGCTAGCGTATCACTCGGATCTGCGATTTTGGGAGCATTTGGGTTGGAAACTTCAACACCATTAATTTCATCAGATTTTGATTCATACGCTTGGGGTAGCAATGACCAGGAATCAACATTTACATATGGTAAAAAATCTTATTTATCACATTACATACAAAAAATAGTAGGATTAGATCAATTAGTTGAAAGAAATACGACTGAAACCCATAAACCTTTTTCTGAGTGGCCTAAAAATAAATTAACTATATCTTTTTATGAAGATGTATCAGGTACTATAGGAGCATTGGCACACCTATATAAATTATTATACTGGTCAGTTCCAAATGGTAAAAGTATAATACCTGAAAATCTATTAAGATTTAATTGTGATATAGTAATATCGGAAATTAGAAACTATAAAAGAGTTATGAAGGCCAAAGAAGAAGGAAATATAAAGGTTATTAAAGATAATGTATCCAAATACATTTACTCATTAAAAGAATGTCAATTCTTTTTTAGTAAAATGCCACATGATGCTGACATTGATCTTTCTAATACAAAAGTTTATGGAGATGGTGGTCCTGGATATGATATTGAAATGAATTGGAAATTCGCATCTACAAAATTTCAAAAATGGACAAAAGATGGATATAAAGGATATAATACTGGAACTATTTGGAAAAAAGGAAAAGAATCTCCAAAGTTTAACTTTTCTGTACCAAACATACCACCAATAGTATTTGATGATTATAATAGTGATAATTATCATGGAAATCTATCAAAAAATAAAAATGAACAAAATACAACCACTACAGAAAACCTAAGTGTGAATAATGTTAATATTTATAAATCAACTTATAATGACTCAAATAAAGATTATGTTAAATTTATAAATAAGTATCAATTAGTTAAAGCCGAAGGTTTTGGAGTAGTGGAAATTTCTAATCCAACTGATTACTATAACGGTAACATAGTAGATAAATCTGGAAAACTTGATAATATCGCAGAAAATTCTAACAAAAAAGCAGTTGATGAGGCTAAAGCAAATACTGATAAAATATCTAATACTGAAAATATTTTCTTAAAACCAAATAAAAATACAAATATAACAAGTAGCAATACCTTTAATATTTTTAATACAAATAATAAATCTATAACCAATACTAACAATAGTAACAGTATTAAAAATATTTTTAATACAACAACAACTACATCTATAATATCAACTGTTTCAACAAGTTTAATTAACATTTATAAAATGCAAAATAATTCAACTTTAAATAACTCCATGTTTACAACTATTGGTAATATATTCACAATGACAAAACAAGAAAATAATTCAAATAATAATTCAAATATTGTCAATATTTATACTAAACCAAATACAATAATAAAAAATTCTATTATATATGCAATATTTAATATCTACACTAAACAAAATAAAGACTCTTTAAAAAATTCAGTATTTACAAAAATAGGTAATATTTTTAAAAATAAAATATAAATTTAGAGGTATTTGATAAATTAAATATATAATATAAATTTATTTTATATTAATGAATAGTACAGTAGATCCTAAAAAAACATATATCGGGGTTGTTGAAAACAATAATGATCCACAAAAGTTAGGTAGATGCCAAATTAGAGTAATGGATATTTACGAAAGTATTCCATTAACTGAGTTACCATGGGCTGCACCTTGGAAAGATCTTAATGGTAATCAATTTAATGTTCCAGATAAGGGAAAAGTTGTAACTGTTGTTTTTGAAAATGGAAATAAAAATAATCCAGAATATATATCATCCGATCATTATAATATAAACTTAGAAAAAAAATTATCATCATTAAATGAGACCGATTATTTAAGTATGAAGTCTTTGTTTTTTGATCATAAAACTCAGTTATATGTTAATGATAGTGAAGGTCTTAAAATAGATCATAAGTTTAATAATATTAATATTAAAGAACAGAGTATAGATATTAATCTAAAGGATAATTTCGGAAAATTAAATATTGGATCTCAAAATTCAAATCAAAGAGCTATACTTGGTGATAATTTTACAAATTGGTTTGATGAATTTCTGGACATTTTAATTGGTAAAAGTGGTGGTGGTTTTTTAGGAAACTTAGGAGCTAAAATACATGCATCACCAGCGTTAATATCACATATACAAAAATATTTTAGTACAAAAACATCTAAGATATTATCAAAAAATGTTTATATTGTTGATAATGATCATGTTAAAGTTTTAGAGAGAGTTGATGATACTAGTTTTAAAGGATCTCCAACTAGATACTACGATCCAACATTAGGAGACCACTGGAACTCTACAATTGAAGAAAATAAAATAACAACCAAAGAAAAAGCTAAATTTGAACCAGTTAACGGACCTACCTCTACTACATTTGATAAGCCAAAAGAAGATGCTGATAAACCAGAAGCACCAATTGATTTAGCACCAAAAGTTGAAGAAACAAATCCTGATGTTGAAGTTTTAATACAATTACTTAAAAATAAAAATTATAAATTATATGATAAACCATTTGAAGTTAATATAGTAGCTATAAGAAATCAGTGTTTATCTATTGGACAAAACTACAGTAATGACTTTAGTGATGATATCTATATTTTTTATAAGGATGATAGAAGTAAATGGATTATAAAAAAATATAAGTATTCTACAATGCCAGGTTCAGAATTTACACTAACAGAAAATTGGTTAAATCAACAAAAGTTAGAAGGTAGTGAACTTGAATATTGGAAATCAAAACTAAATACTAAAATAACTTTAAAGGAGTTTTATAAAGGATCTCCTAAATTAACAATAAATAACAATCCAAGCAATGAGTCACTTTTAAATAAAAAAACAGTTGGTGAAGTTGATGCAAATCTAAAAGACACTGGACTTAATCCTAATAACTCTTCCTTATCAACATCTGGAATACCATCATCCACACCTGATAAAATTGAACAAAAAACACAAAATTTAAATGATGATATTCCAGAATCTAAAGAATTATTAATCTATAAAGATTTATCAGTAAATCTACCAGGAGTTACAAAAGACGGAAATAAATATATCGCTTATGGTAGAAGTGTTTCAAATGATAGAAAAACATCAGATAACAATTCTATTTTAGAAGCTAAAACTAATATAATAAACTATCTAAAAGTAGATAATTTAAATATAACTAATGATAACTCTAATAAAATAAGATCTATGTTTCAAGAAGAAGATGAAAATGGAAGAAAATATATATCAATAGTTAAGATTATTTTCACATACTCACAAAATAATATCTTATTATTAGACAAATCATCATTAATATCACTAATAAAAGATAAAAACTACACATTAGAAATAGCTAATAAAGATATTAAAACTTTCAACTATGATAAATTCATCGTTAGTAACGCTGTTGATAAAACAAGATCAAATGCCTCTTTAAAAGCAATGGACACATCACAATTTATATTGGATAATAAAGTGAAAGCTTCAACTGAACATACAACATATTTAAAGGAGATGGATGGAAACATCGATCTACTATATATAGTACCAATAGAAAAATAATAATTTATTATGCCTTTAAATATAAATAAGATAATGTCATCATCAATAAACCAATTAAAGTTAGGTAACTTTAAAAAAGTTGGAGATACTAAATCGATAATCAGTAACGTAGATCTATCTAAAAATGGTGGTGATCCATACAAATTAAATAGTTTAATTGGTGGTGGAATAGATATCTCTAAGATAAACAGTTTAAATATTGATACAAATAAAGTTTTTTCAAATTTAAATTTGATATCTAATTTAGGAATTGATAATAATAATTTAAAAAATGATTTTTTAAAACTACAGAATGTTGGTATAAAATTTAATAATTTAAATGATCTTAAAAAATTAAATTTATCAAATTTTGATATAAGTAAAGATTTTATTTCTAATATAGAGAAAATTCAAAACAGCGGAATTGAAATATTATCTTTATCCGAATCTCTATCTAAATTGGGATCTATAAAAGGTGTAGATAAGTTACTAAACTTAGTAGGGAATAATAATTTAAGTTTATTAGGTAATAATAATCTAAAAGATAAATTATTAAACTTTTTTAATAAAGATAAAAGTGATAAGAGTGATAAAAATACTATTAAGACTGAACCAATTAAGATCGATACAATTAAATTACCAAATCCCGGAGAAGTAATTAATTTAAACATTGGGGAAAAACAATTATCTTTATTGGAGGATGAATTAAAAAAATCAAACTTTTCTAAATTATTTGGAGATGAATATAAATCAGTAAAATCTTTAATATCAACAGACGCAAATATTAGTAAAGAAGGAGATTTTATAGGAAAATACGTATTAGCATACGTAACCGGTCAAAAAAATGCATCTTGGGATATTAGTAAAAATGATGCAATTGCTAAAATAAATACAGATCAAAGTAAAATATCTTTATCCGCTGATTATAATAAAAATGTTGATGGTGTTATACACCATATAAGAATAACACTTCTAAAAAATATAGTACCACCTAAAGTAGATTCTAAAAATGAGGAAAATTCAACAACCGTAACAAAAATAGAAAAAAATCTTTATATAGACAGAGAAAGAGGAATTAAAATACTGGTTCCATCTCAGTATGTAGATGTTTATCAAACATCCAAATGGGGTGGCTATCCATCATTCTCAACTACAAAGTTTTCAAGACAAATGGTTTGGTATGACAACTCATATGATAGACCTGATTATTATCCAACTAATATAACAAAACCCGCAACTAAAAATAGAGATGGTAGATCGAATTTTGATATAAATGTACACATTGGACAACCGGGTGGTAAATCGGTTGGAAATTGGTCTGATGATGGGTCACATTGTTTTGAAAATGCTGATGCTATTAAAGAATTTTTTGAAATATGTAATAAACACATTGAAATACACGGTAATAAATTCACATATACTTTAGCTACTAAAGATGACTATGACAAAGCTTATAGAGATGACCAAATAGCTAAAGAAGAAAGAAGAAAAAAGGCGGAAGAAGAAGCTAAACAGAGAGCGTTGCTACTTGAACAACAAAAAAAACAAAATACTAGCACTAATACTAGTACTAACACTAGTACTAATACTAGTACTAATACTAGTACATCCGATTTAAGCGTTTCTACTCCAGCAAATACAAATAAAGAGGCTGATAAACCTAAAAGTACTTGTCCAAATTACGACTGTTGGTCACATTATGGTAAAGAAAAGTTCTGGAATGGTGTTAATACAATTGGTGGTAAAAAAGTACCAGCAATTGTTATAGAAAAATCTAACTCCTACTTTAAAATATCTTATAAAGGATCCTCAATGGGGTTTTTACTTAAACATGCAAAAGGTGGAACCGGTGATACCATACACCAATTATTAAATGTATTAACATTAGAATTAAATCCATACATGTTATCCAATAAATTAAAACCAGATGTAGATAACATACAAATGTATCTAAAATCAAATAGTTTAGTCGTTGGAGTACCTTTAATGAAATCTCCTAGTGGAATAGCCTATACAATAAAGAGAAGAGGTGGTTTAAATCACTACGGTGATACATCTGATCTTAAACCATTTGCAAAAAGAAAAGATTATAAATATAAAATGGTTGTTTCTGGTAGTAGCGGATGGAAATTAACCGAACACTTTATAACATTTGAAGGTCCTGAATAATTAATAAAATTTAATTATGCTTTTGGACCTTTATATCTCCAACAAAAAGTACCACTAGGATTTCGGTTAGCAACACTTTGCCAACTACTAATACTATAGTTTTTTCTACCACAACCTGCTGGATCTTTGGAAGATCCAAATCCTGATGAACTATTAGATGCTACCACCCAGGTACCATTTTTAGATTTTTCGTTTAAAACAATTCCAATATGGCCAGCTCTAGATGCCCTTTCTGTGTTTATAATATCACCTGGTTGACCATCTTTCCAGTTTATTTGTTCCCACATATTTGGATTTTTTTTAAACCATGATGCCAATTCTATAGTACCCAAACTACCAAATTGTGACACAATTGTTGGTTTATCAACTACTTTAGATCCATCTCTCATATGAACACCAAATGCTCTATAAAAAACAAGTGAAACCCATGTTGCACAACCAAGATTACCTCTTTCGGTACCAGGTACATCAAATGTTGGGTGATCAATATGAGCTAATGCAGAGGATAATAAATTTCCAAACCATTTTGATCCTGTTAAATTATAACCTTGTGTCTCATTATGTGAATAAGCTTTTGGACCAGTAGGTACAGTTAATCCACTTGCTCCAACTGACCAAACTTGAGTAGATCCAGTATCAGATCTATCTTTTTTAACATCTGCTTCCGGCTCATTTGGTGGAGATTCTTCGATATATGTTGATGGTTGGAAATCCTCATCAGAATATAAACCACCTACTTTTAAATTAACATTTGTATTTTGAACATTATAATCATCCTCGGTATATTCTTCATCTAAACCTTCAGTAGACATTTTTGATAATTTAAACTCATCTTCTTCGTTAAATTTAGCTTTTAATTCTAATTTAATCTCTGGCAATTCCTCTCCAGAATTAACAATATAATGAAACCCATCTGGTGGATTATTAAGATCTAAACCAACTATTTCAATTGTACACTTTATGTCACCATCTAAAACACTACCCTTAGCTCTATTCTCTTCTGTATCACTAGATGGTTTAAATGTTGTTAATGAACTCTCTAAATCTTTTAAAAAATTTTTAAAAAAATCAGATAACATAGTAAGTGAATTTTCACTTTTTGATTCAAAACCTTTTCCACCATTTAAAACAACATTTTGATTTATAGATTCAATAGTCTTATCAGCAATCATTCCCTGTTCAGCAATTGGCCCCGTCTTTAAAGTAGGATTATTATTGACAATTACTTTATTTCGATTAGTATAAAGATCTAAAAAAGCATCATGTAAAGTTTTACTTTTAATAGTTTCTTTAGATGTATCTGAAACAAAACTATAATTAAGATTTGAAATATTACTACTACCAGAACTAGATGTTGAAACAAAATAATTAAAACTATTATCTTTTCTTAATTTATTAAAGTAATCAATTTTTTTAATATCTTCTTCACTCACTTTTATTTCAGTTAGATATTCATAAAATAAGTTATAAAATAAGTCTATCCAATAATCACCGCCACCACTTTCTTGTATAGAATATAGATTAATTAATGGTGTAAATGATTCGCCATATTTGTTTAATATTTCATACATAGTAGTGTTTCCAAATTTATATTTACTTAAAATGGAAACTATACTATCTTTTTCAGGAACATTAATTTGAGATCCCCATAACGTACTAATATTTTGATACTTACCCAAAGTGTTTTCTGGAAATAATAATCCAAAAGCTTCACCAACCGTTTTACAATTAGGTGGATAACTTATAGAATTTCCAGTAGAATTTACATAAGGATCTGTTATTTTCAAAGCTTCCACTCTAGCCTTTATATAATTATTAGCATTAGATTCATAGCTAGATATTTTTGTATTTAATCTTAAATTATACTCTTTAACAAAAGCATCATATCCCTTTCCTTTGGAACTTTCCTTTACAACATTTGTTTTTTTAGATGTTTTTTTAGATTTAGTACTTACTTTACCAGAAGAACCACTTGTCCCTGATGTACCACTTGTTCCTGATGTACCACTTGTTCCAGTACTAACAGTTCCAGATATAGTTTTCTCACCTAAATAATAAGTCAAATAAACAGTAGATGTCTTTGATTTTAATAAATTATCAATAGAATCTTCCAATCCATTCCAATTTGTAACAAATGGATCAACCAATCCAACATTTTTAAACCCCGACAACTTATTCTGTATATAATTAATAGATGTTGACAACGATATTACACTTAAATCGGTTGGTTTAATATACTTATTTTCAGCTTCACCATTCAACTCCGCTTTTAATTTATCTATATCAACATTTTCATTTACAGCTATAGATATTATATACTTTTTAAACCATTCTGGTATAATTGTGTTTAACGTATCAAACATCGAATTATAAACAGGTACATTTGTAACTAAAGACTTTTTAGCAAATCCTTTATTTGTTGAATCTAATGCAATTTCACCCCATTCTTCCTTGCCAAATTTACCATACACAATTTTATCTTTATAAAGATCAATTGAATAGGTTACACCGGTTGTTTTATCTGTTGTTGTTTTTAAAGATGGATTATTTTTTAATAGAAAAAAATCAGTTTTGATTTGATCAGATAATTTGTAAGTATCATAATCTTTAAATTCAGTTGGCTTTTCTTTTTGAGTACTATTTATTAAATTACTCGGATAAAAAATTATAGAACTAATAATACTTGAGTGATTCTTTGGTATATCAGGTATGTAAATTGTAGAGTATTTTCCATTTACCGCTAAATAACCACTCCCTTCAACTATTTTTTTACTACCATCAGCATTACTAACTGAACCTGTTATTGGCTCCACATTACTAACTGAACCTGTTATTGGTGACACACTCGCATTATTAACCTTTGGATCAACACCTAATTGTTCTTTAACTTCTGGACTATTTAGATCTTCTATTTTTTTAGTATTTGGACCATTATATGATTCACCCGCTTCTAAAAATGCTAGATATAATAAGTCAGAGTTTCTTTTACTTTTATTTTCTGGCTTATTAAATTCTGATGAATCATCAGGTAGTCCATCTCTTTCAACTGCTAAATTATTTGAAAATAGTTCTATAGGTTTATAATCATTTAATTCACTCTCATTTAAAAGAAATTCATAGAATAAAGCATAGTCTGTAAAATCAGATGTTTTCTGACCATCATTAGCCATATTTTTTTTGATTTCACTATCATAATCAGATATAGATACGGAAGACGTGTTTTTTTTAATTTCATCAACTTTTCTAGATATTAATGGTTTCATTGATGAATATTCTGACATGAATAAATCAAACCAATATTGACCACCACCTTTTTTTTGAAAACTACTGTAATTTACAACACTTATTAACTTTTTTAACTGATTATAAGAATCATTTATATCTTTATTATTTCTTAACTCTCTTATGTAATCACTATAAACCGGATTAGGAGTTGTTCCACCTAGCACGGCAACTGGTTCCACTATTTTAGAATATCTACTTTCTGGAAAAACATGTTTTATTAAATCTCCCAAAGTTTTAAAACCATCACCATCTGGCCATTTAACAACTTTAACAGTTGTATTTCTAATAGCAACATCTCTTATGGATTTATATTTTAAATCATCTTCTTGTTGCTTTTTAACAAGTTCCGATAACTTAGCATCGAATGATTTTATAAAATTATTTATCTTTTCAGCCATAAATTAATTTAATTTGAATTTAAACCAGTAATTATTAAATTATTACCATCTAAAGAAACTCCACTTTGATTATCAGCAGATTCTACCGGATTCAATGTATAATTATTATTAATAAAATCAGCTCTATTCTTATCAACTCTATTCACTTTGCTATGATTTCCGTTAATATTGAATTTTTCTTCACCCAATAATTCAGTGGATTCTATTGTAATTCTAAATAGTTCTAATTCTTCTTTAGGTGGGTAAAGTACTTTTTGGCCATATCTAATATTTAATGGATTATCTATATTATTTAGATAAAGAATTACATCTAAATATTGATAATACATCTTATCTTCATAAATTGAAGTCATGATTAAATCAAATCTCATATCTTCATTTTCTTGAACTATATATTCTTCTAAACTCCCAAAATTATATGTATGTGATGGAGTTTCTAAAGCATATCTACCTAATACTTTAGAATATTTGACCAAATTAAAATATTCAATATCCATAATTTATATATTAGTTTTATTTTTTCTTATTAGTAAATATTGAATTACCAAAAGTTAAATTTTGAAAATTTTGTAAATCTTTCGCCTTTTTATCGTTATCCTTTTTTTCTTGTACAAAATCTCTTGATTTAAATCCATTAGTATTATTATTTGAAGATTTAACATTATTATCAGATACTATCGCCTTGTCCACAACTGGATTAGAAGCGGCCTTTTTTGCATTATCTTGACTAACTTTACTCACATCCTCACTTGGTACACTTGATATACCACTATTAGCATCTATCGTTTTAACTTTACCTTGAGCACCTGAAACAATATTACCATTCTTATCAAACAATGAATTTAATTTATTAGCTTCAACCGAACCAACCTCAATAATTTTAGCAGAATTTGTCCAAGTTTTACCATCTTTATTTTTAGTGCTTTTATATTCGGTATATCCACCATCTTTATTCTTAACATATGTATATGTTTCATATACTGTTTTACCATCTTTTGCTTTATTAGATAAAACTAATTTTTCATTATTTTGAAATGTTAAATTCCCTTTATCATCTTTAGTACCCTTTAATGGAACTTTATTATTTTCAACTTTTGTGTCTGTAGATACTGCACCACCATCCACCGAAGTAGCTGGTTCAGTACCAGCTACAGTATTACCAACTGTACTAGTAGTAGTTGATTGTGTCCCTGCGTCTGGCCTATTTATATTAACATTAACATCATTTGTCTCATAATAAGATGGTGCCATTTTTTTAGTAAAACTGATAGACCTCAAATAACCAGCATTGAACTTAGCCATTATTTCCTGCATACCCCAAGGCCTAGCATTTTTTAATGTGAATTCTAATTTTAAATTTGTTGGCAAATTATTATATGATAATTGAGATCCTAATGTAAGTGTAACATTCTCCATATACATATCACCAGCTGAAAAGAAAGGTCTAATCGGATTACCAATTGTTACATGCCAAGGTGTAGATGGTAAACCAGAAAGTGCATTTATAATACCAATCGCCTTTACTCTATATTTTTGAAGAACTTTTTGTAAAAATTTACCTAGTTTATTTTTTAAACCATTTAAAAAACTTAATGTTTTTTGTTTAGCAAGTTCTTCAGGACTATCAGAACCTTCAACGGGTTTATCCGATGCAGTATCATTTATTGTTTTAGAAAATAAATCTATTGCTTTTGATATAGCAGAACTTAATTTAGATGATAATTCTTTAATGAGTAGACTTGGATTGTTTATCCATTTTTTCATTTTTTGTGAATAACTCTTACTCAAACCAAATGTATCACTCTTAGATGTTCCAAATCTTGTAAAGTTACCGATTAAGTCCATCCAAACTGTTGATGGATCTAAACCACTTATAAATTTTAACTCATATTCAGCTTCAATTTTAAATGCAATTGATGTATTTAAACCAGATCCAGCTTGATCATATCCTATTGTTTTTCTAGCCTTTGCTTGTTTTATTAAGTTTGGATTACCAATTGGAAGAACAGCATCATCTTGATTCATTATACCCAACTTTGCCAATATTTCTCTTGTCATAACTTCAGTAAATCCAGGAAGAGGAAGTGCACCACCAGCAGCACCAGCCATATCTCCTAATCCAACTCCACTTTTTCTACCAAAATCTTCACCTAGACTATTTAAAATTCCAATAAAACTGGCTTCAGCTTCTTCCCACTCTTCACCAAAATCCATTGTTAAAAAATCAGTATCCTCTTTAATCCAAGATATCACCATCGCTAGAGCTCCAACTTCACCTCCTTGTGATTTTGTGAAAATATTATCCTCGGATGGTCCAGTAAATCTTCTAACAACAACCATTCTATTATTTGGATAAACTCCTAAGTATTTTAGGAATGCTAAATCAGTCGGTTTTATAGCAGCCTTTGTATTTGCTAATCGTTCAACAATGTTTAAAACACTTGTATCATAATCAGAATCCATCGCAGCCGTTTTTTTGTATTTATCGCTTCCTAATCCAGTTGTATCATAAAAACCATCATCTAAGAATTGAACTTCCGGACTTGGACTAACAACTCTCTTACCAGTAAATAGAGAGTTACCGCTATCATTTGCGTAATAAACATTTCCTTTAGAACTGTTATAAGAAGAAACATTAACGTTTCTTGAACCACCTCCATTAAAGGTACTTCTCCCCCTTGGTCCCGGATTTGTGGCACCCGATTGAACACCAATTAAACCCAGTGGGGATCCACCTAAAATTGCCATAATTTAAAGATTTTTATTTTATATATTAATAATTCTTATTTTCTTATTAATAATCACGAATAATTTGACTGTTACTAAATTTGGATAAGTTACCGAAAACATCATCAATAATATTTAAATCTTTTCTAAATTCATTATAAAATATTAAAACATTAAATTGATTTTCACCCAAAATCTTTTTAAGATTTAATAACTTTTCAATAGAAAATTCATTATCAAAATCCGGAATATAGTATATGTCTTTATTCTTCGTTATAGCTTGCTGTATTTTATTAAAAACTAATATCTTTAAATAAGTTTTATCACCAATAGGGTCTAATTCTTCTTCTTCTATTATCTTTTTAATATCTATAATATACTTGTTCTTAACCCTATTAACTTTGATATATTTATCAACCTTTTTACGAGTTTTAACATAAACACAGAAAAAATTCATTAATTCATTTTAAAATTTTTATAAGTAATAATTAAGTTTATATATAAACAAAAAAGTCTTCCCTAAAAAATTGAAATAAATTATTTAATATATATACTATTATGAATAAATATTCTGATAAATTTTTAAACCAATCTCTTAAACTGAAGAATGCAGTTTTAGGATTTGAATTTGAGTTTTATATGAAAGATCTTTCTTTCTATAAAACATTAGAAATGCTTAATAAAGAATTACACCCTGTTAAAGTTTGGGGTTTTAGAAAGTATCATTCTGATTTTACACCAGATAAAGATAACTTTAAAATAGAACCAGATTTATCAGGTGGTAACAACCTAGTTGAGTTAGTAACTGGACCACTTGAATATTTTGACGCAAAATATTATCTTGTTAAGATAATTAAATTTATTCAAAATTACGGATATACTAATGATAAATGTTCTATACATTTCAACTTATCATTTAACGATCCAGAAAAAAACTTAAATGACCTTAATATTCTTAAATTAATACTAAATACAGATGAAGAAGAAGTTTATAGATATTTTCCATCTAGGAAAGATAATGTTTATGCAAAAACAATTAAAAGAATTATTCCCTATAAAGAATATGACTTTTTTAATATTCCAATTAATATAGTTAAAAATAACTTGAGAATACCGAATGATAAGTATTATGGAATAAACTTCTTAAATATTACTAACGACACCAAAACTCAAAGATTAGAGTTTAGATATATTGGTGGTAAAGATTATGAAAAAAATGCTGGACAGTTAATTTATTTCTTAGATAGATTTATTATAAATACATGGGATTCAACTGATGTTGGATTTTCATCAGAAGATATAGATAAACTACAGACATATTTAGAAGAAAATATTAGGTTATTTAATAACTTTTCTAAATATGATAATTTTATAGTTGATTATCCAACAATACAATTACAAATTGATCAAGATAGTGGTTATAGCATAGTTTCATCTTATTATGATAGAATATTTAATAAAATATTCAATTTAATTGATGGAACAAGTGATTTAAAAGAATGTATAATAAATTATGTTACTAATACACAAACAATTGAAGTTGTGGACGCAAACGTTAAAGCAACCACAACACTTAAAAACTTCGAATTTATAAATTGTGAAATAAATGGAATATTTGAAAGCTCTACTTTTATTGGATGCAATGCCAGAAATTCACAAATATCAAAATCAACAATAGATCAGTCAGAATTAATTAATACAAAATTATTATCTTGTAGAGTTGATAAGTCAACACTACATAATTGTTTCTTTATGGATGGTCATTTAAATAGTGATATGATAGGTGGTATATTCCGATCAGGTCAATTAGGACCTTTCGCGACTATGGATTCCGATGTTAAAATTGTTAATGACCATGAGAACTTCTTTAAAACTAAATGGGAAGATGAAGATGATAAAGGAGATAAAGATGGAAAAATATCAGGTTTTGGTAAATCAAAATAAATATATAAAAAAAATTAAATATTATAATGAGAATTAACAAATTTAATCAGTTTAATAAACTAAATGAAGAAGCCTCTCCAAGATTACCAAAAGATGAGAAATATTGGTTAAGGAAAGGTAAAGAAGGTAAGAAAGTTGCACTCTATACACATGACGATATGGATGGTATTTTTAGCGCGATCGAAGTAAAAAAATATCTAATTGATAAAGGATTCGAAATCGTTAAATATGGTATCTTAAATTACACCGATGGATGGAAATACACATCAGTTGATCCTAAGTTAATAAACGTAGTTGTTGACTTTGCAAATATGCCAGGTGATGAGAGAGATAAAATGATTGATTATTATTTAGATCATCATGGTGTTTTTACAGAAGAAGAAAAAGAAAAATATAAAAACTCACCTGTAGGTAAATCCGAAACAGCATCTGCTTATGAAGCAATCTGTTTAAATTTACAGGTTCCACCAGATGATTTAACAGTATCGGTTATCAGAATGATTGATTCTGCTAAATATGGTGAAACTACTTATAAAGTTAAGGAGGGTGATACCTTAGATTCAATTTCAGATGAATTCAATTTAAATATTGAAGACTTAAGAAAATGGAATAAGTTGACAGATGATAATATTACAACTGGTCAAATTATTAATATCATCAATCCTGAATCAGAAGTAATTGTAAAAGAGAGACCAAAAGATCAACAAAAAACAAGAAAAAATCCAGATAGGGAAAAAATAAAAGTTGGTGGAGTTGAAAGATATGATGTTTCATGGAAGAGACTATTGGATTTTAATCTTTTGGATATGAAAAATTATAAAAATGTTAGATTACAGTTTGCAGCTGCATTTAATCAAATGTTGAAAAGAGGTGATCATCAAACACTAATATCAGTTATACATAATTGTAAAGATGCTTCAATTTATGCAATTTACAACGCAATGAAAGTTATATATCCTGAACACAATGCTTTTCCAAGAACAGGTAAAAAGAAAGAATTCTTAACCGATGCTGATTATAGACTTAGAAGAATGGAAAGACAAACTAGAGGTTCTAAAAAAATGAAAAAAGTTTACAGATCACAAGATGAATTTTTAGCAGATTTCCAAAGAGATTCTCTAATATTTTCAGATGGTTACGCACTTATTGGTGACTTGGCTTTTGTACCGACCGGAACTTGGGCAAATGCTTTAAGAGCAAGAACAATCATCCAAGAAGATTATGAAATGGGCATTATTATGGATAAAATAAAAAATGCTATTTCTAGTGGTAAATTAGATAAAGTAGACGCTTTGAATTCATCGAAGTTAAAAGAATTTTTAACAGAAGATGAGATTTATCTAATGAGTAGAAGAGTTGATAAAGATGCTAATGTCTGGACTATTTCACAATTACCAAAATTTATATTACTACAATATGGAGCAACTTTACAAGTTTGCGCTTTCGGCAATATTAAACAAATTAAAAATTTACCTAAATATAAAGATGGTAAAGTAATTGACGATTTAGGTGTTTATATGACATCATTATTAAACAACTTCAAAGAATATTTAAACTATTATGATCCAGATACTTCAATTGGTCAGGATGAGATTACAGTATCAGGTGGACATGGTGGTATTGGTTCAATTTCAAATGTCTTTGGGGAAGTTAAGGTTGAAAAAGTTTCAGAAAATGGAGAAAGTTTAGAAGTGAGTAAAGTTTTATTAAATAATGAAGGTAAGAGATATATTGATTTATTTAAAAATAAAATAATCTCTGACTTATCAGGAATTACATGGAGTTTTGGATTAAAATGGGGTGAAAAAGGCGAAGGTTCAGGAACTGATCCTAACATGGATTATAAAGTTATTCCGACTGATAATGTTACTAAACTTGACAACAGAGGAAATATTGTTGAAGAAAAAATAGTATTAAAATTTAAAAACTTTAAATAAAAAAAAAGAGAGACTTAAAAGTCTCTCTTTTTTTAATATCTATAATGTTCTGGTTTAAATGGACCCTCAACAGGAACACCAATATATTCAGATTGATCTTTTGTTAAAACTTCCAATTCAACTCCAATTTTAGATAGATGTAACATAGCCACCTTTTCATCTAAATATTTAGGTAACATATAAACATCATTTTCATACTTTTCATGATTTTGCCATAATTCAATTTGAGCAAGTGTTTGATTAGTAAATGAATTAGACATAACAAATGATGGATGACCAGTTGCACATCCCAAATTTACTAATCTACCCTCTGCTAATATTATAATTTCATTTCCACGAACATTATAAATATCAACTTGTGGTTTCACATTATACTTAGTAGATCCAAAGTTATCATTTAACCATGACATATCAATCTCATTATCAAAATGACCAATATTACAAACTATTGTCTTATCTTTCATTTTTAAGAAATGTTTATCAACAACAATATCTTTATTACCGGTTGTAGTAACAACTATATCAGCTAATCCAACAACATTATCTAATCTTTTTACCTCATATCCATCCATAGCAGCTTGTAATGCACAGATTGGATCTATTTCGGTAACTATTACTCTAGCACCTGCACCACTAAGAGAAGCAGCTGAACCTTTACCAACATCACCATATCCACAAACAACAGCAACTTTACCAGCTAACATAATATCAGTTGCTCTTCTAATAGAATCAACTAAAGATTCTTTACAACCATATTTATTGTCAAATTTTGATTTTGTTACAGAGTCGTTAACATTAATTGCTGGTAAATAAAGAGTTCCTTTAGATTTTCTTTCAATTAGTCTATGAACACCAGTAGTTGTCTCTTCAGAAAGACCTCTAATACCTTCACATAATTGTGGATATCTGTCAAACACCATATTTGTTAAATCACCACCATCATCTAAAATCATATTTAATGGTTTATCATCACTAAACGCATAAAGAGTTTGTTCAATACACCAGTCAAATTCTTCTTCATTCATACCTTTCCAAGCAAATACTGGAATACCAGTCGATGCAATTGCAGCTGCTGCATGATCTTGTGTTGAAAAAATGTTACAAGAAGACCAACTAACTTCAGCACCTAATTCAACTAATGTTTCAATTAATACAGCAGTTTGAATTGTCATGTGTAAACATCCTGCAATTCTAGCACCACTCAATGGTTTAGTATTACCATATTCTTTTCTTAAAGCCATAAGACCTGGCATTTCAGCTTCAGCTAATTTTATTTCTTTTCTACCCCACTCGGCTAAAGAAAGATCTTTAACTTTAAATTTTAATTTTTCTGATTGCATATTTATATAATAATTTTTTATATGATTATATAAATATTAATTATCTTAGTTTTAAACTATTTGAATTCTTTTTTCTCTTAATAATTCAACATCTTCTAATAAGAAATCTATCTTATTATCTCTCATAATAGATTTATCACAATAAATTAAAATTTCATTAGGTGGCATCAAAATATCTAAATAAACTTCATACCACATAAAGTTACCAACTTTAGTTATACCACAAACTTCTCCAAATGGAGAATATTGAAATCTACTATCTTGATCTAGAATATTTAAAATAGATATTGGAACAATAAGATAATTATATCTTATATCGTCTAAATGAGATGTGACATCTGGTATTTTATTATCTATTTTCATAGTTTTTTTAATAAAAAAAATTATAAAGTTTAATAAAAAATTAATATAAAATCTCTATTTAAGATGAATAAATATTGATATATAGATTATGAAAGTTTTATACGGTATTCAATTAACCGGAAACGGACATGTTACAAGGTCCACTCAATTAATTAAATCTTTAATAAAAAACGGATTCAATGTTGATGTGATAACGTCAGGAAATAATTCGCAAATTAATTTACCTTTTAAAGTAAAAAAACATTTTCAAGGAATATCAATGTATTATAACCATAAAGGTGGTATAGACTGGAAACAAACTTTTAAAAAGGCAAATGTTAAACAATTTTTTAAAGATATAAATTATGATGTTAGTGGATATGATATAATCATATCAGATTTTGAACCAATATCAGCATGGTCTGCTAAAAAATATAGAATAACTTCAATTGGATTTGGAAATCAATACTCTTTTTTATCAAGTAAATTACCAAGACCTTCAACAAAAGATAAAATATCAGAAACATTCTTAAAAAGATTCGCGAAATGCGAACACAATATAGGACTATCATACGAAGAAATTGATACTTTCACATACAAACCAGTAATTAATGAAGAATTATTTAATAATAAAATAGAAGATGATAATTTCTATTTAATCTATTTACCTTCATTATCTATTGATTACATATTAAAAGAGATAAACGAAGAATTTGAAAATATAAATTTTAAAATATATTCACCTTGCACTAAAAGAAATAAAAAAATAAAAAATATTGAAATAAAAAAATTAAATAAAGAACAATTTCAAATAGACTTAACAATGTGTACTGGTGTAATAACCGGATCCGGATTTTCCACAACATCAGAGGCATTAATTTTAAATAAAAAACTTTGGTCTATTCCAATGAAAGGACAATATGAACAATTATGTAATGCTATCTCACTTAAAAAAATGGGAATATTTACAGATTCTTTTACAAAAGATTCTCTATATGAATGGATAAACAATTGGAATAAGATAGAGTATAAATGGGAGAACCCAATTGAAGATATAATTAAAAAAATTATAAAAATACATGAAAAAAGTTAAAACTCTTTTTATATCAGATGTTCATTTAGGTACAAAAAAGTGCCAAGCTGATAAATTATTAGAACTATTTAAGAATTTAGAATTTGATAATTTAATTATTGTAGGTGATTTCATAGACTTAACATCTTTAAAAAGAAAATTTTATTGGAAGGAAGAACATTCAACGGTAATTCAAAAAATACTTAGAATGTCTAGAAAAGGAGTTAAAGTAAAATACATAATTGGTAATCATGATATTTATTTAAGAGAATTGATAAAAGAGAATAATATAAGTATAGGAGATATAGAATTATGTGATCAAATGTATTATACAACACAGAAAGATGAGACAATCTATATTTGCCACGGAGATCAATTTGATGGATTTATAAGATTACATCCTATTTTATATCACATAGGAGACTTAGCATATGAATGGAGTTTTAAAATAAATAAATTATATAATTGGTTTAGAAAATTATTTGGATTGGAATATTGGTCACTTTCTAAGTTTTTAAAAAGTAAAGTTAAGGATGCTATATCATTTATTAATGATTTTAAAAGGCTAGCATTAATTCAAATAGAAGAAACTTCTTGTGATTCGATTATGATTGGACATATACACACACCAGCAATTGAAAAAATAAATAATAAAAATTATTATAATACTGGTGACTTTTGTGAGAGTTGTTCATATATAGTTGAGAATTTAGAAGGAGATATAGAATTATTTTACGTAGATGAAGAAAATTAAGAAAAACGGAGCAGGTGGTGAAATATATTCAAATAAAACAGCAGATAGATTAAGTAATCAATGGGGTGTAGATGTTGCTGATGAGTTATCTAAATTACTTTCTGAGCAAATTGCTAGAGAGATAGATAAGGAAATATTAAGAGGTTTAGGATTAGAACCAGAGAAAAATAAAAGAAGAAAAAAATCCATATATAAAGTATGGGGAGAATAAACTTTTTTATATATCTCTATATAAATAAAAAACAATAAAAAATATGATTACACAAGGAAGTACAGTAGAAGTACATTACACAGGAAGATTTCCCAACGAAGAACAACCATTTGACTCTTCAGAAGGTAGAGATCCACTAAAATTTGAAGTTGGAGTTGGTCAAGTTATCCCAGGTTTCGAAAACGCAATTTTAGGTAAAAATGTTGGAGATAAAATCCAAGTTACTATACCAGCAAATGAAGCATATGGTGAAGTTAGAGAAGATCTTTTCGTACAAGTACCATTTGATAAAATGCCAGGTGATGTTGAAGTTGGTCAAGAATTACAAGCTGATTCAGGAAACGGACAACCGGTTAGAGTTTTAGTTGAAGCAGTTAATGAAGATCACGTTGTAATTAACGGAAATCACCCATTAGCAGGTAAAGATTTAGTTTTTGATATTGAAGTTGTTAGCGTTGAAACTAGAACTGAAGAAACAGAAACAGAAACACAAGCTTAAAAATAAAAAAAGCCACTTTAAAAGTGGCTTTTTTTATTTTATTTACCTTGTCCTTTATAAAGCTTTTTATAATTTTTTGCTCTTTTAGATTTTGAAGATTTTTTCTTAGAGTGAATCCCAGGTCTTTTTTTGTGTGGTTTAGCGATGTGAACTCTAACAGAAGAGCTCTTTGTAGGTTTTGCCATAGCGATTTATTATTTTTTAAAGATGATTTAAAACCAACTTTTTATATTTTCGGATTTTCCAATAAAGACAGACATTCATCTACGACATAATCATTAAACCAAGGTCCAACACCATAAGATTTATCAGTATATTCATTACTCAGTACGAATTCGTCTTTTTCTTTATCAAAAGTGATTTCTAACCATTTCCTAGGGCTTGTAGCTCCATTTGGTATTTTACCTATAGATATTGCAATTGATTCCAATCCTGATGAAAAAGGCAATATTTCAAACCAAATCCATATTTTTTCATTTGGCTTTTCAGGATGTTCAGAATCGTTAGGGAATGAAGATTCGTTTCCTAGAATATGTACTTCTTTTCCTGCATTTTTGAATAGCTTCACTATGTTTTCAGGAACAGTAGACATTTCAACATAATCGTTTTCACCATCGATGGAAACCTCTTTATTGACCCGATGATCCATTGGGATTTCCATTGGGAAACCGAATTCCATATTTAAAAATTTTAGATGATTGGCTTTTATTTCTTGAAATTTCTTTTCCGTACGAGAATCTACCCCAAAGTTTTCAAATAATTTAATGTATTTCATAATTTTTATTTTTTTTTATAGATTATATATTTATTTTTAAAATCAAAAAATATAAAATAATTTAATATATTTTATATCATTGTTTTTTTTATAGATTATATATTTATTTTTAAAATCAAAAAATATAAAATGACTACTTCCTTTGGAAGTCTAAATAAAGTTGAGTATCTTTGTCAAACACAAACGATATAACATATGGTAACTAAGACTAAGAAGACACAATATTTGAATAAATTAAAACTATATACAAATTATGGTGATTAAATCTCATATTGATGTTGAGTTAATTGTTGAAGAATTATTAAAGAAACATAATTTTAACTAAAAACAACTACTTTTCTAACCTCTATAATTCCATTCTCATAACCAATAGATAGATCTTTTTTATTTAAAGTGTGTCTACTAACACCCAATTCTACATCAGTATAGTATGAATATAACTTTCCTAAATTGACAAAAAATTCAATTCTGCCAGATATTTTCCACTTTAAATATATTATCGTCTCACTTCTCATATCTCTCTAACCAAAACTCACCAACTCCTAACATACGATGCTCAACACCATCATAGTTTTGTACATCATTATTATGAAAGTGTCCATAGTAATGTTTTTTAATATCATTACCATTTAATTTTAAAATGTGAAATAATTCAGTTACTTGTTGACGTTCAAAATTCAAGTCAGTTTTTAAATCTACATCACCAGTTTGTCGAATAATACTCTCAACAAAAGGACCAAACCCAAATGTATTGTCAGGCGGACAGTAATGAGGACATGTGTGTGTGACCACAACATCAATATCTCTCATCTGAGAAGCTTTCTCAACATCAAGTATAAATACTTCATCTTCCCACCAACTTTCAACACCTAAAGTCTTATTTTCATAAATACCAATCTTTTGGTTCTTAGTGTAACGCCATTCACGATCAACAGAAACAGCACCACCAACACAAAGTATTCTTAAATCATTTATTTCTAAAATAGTGTAATCTGGAATTAACTTAATATTACTCAAACCAAATGGGTCATTATCAAAGTGATGTTTATAATCATGATTTCCACGAATAGCCCAAACAGTAATATTTTTCTTTACTAATAAAGTATGATACATTTCAAGCAATCTTTTTTCTTTTTCAATTGATTTGAAACCTACTCCAAAATCACCAACCTGAATTATATGAGCATTCTCAATATTATAAAGTTTAATAAACTGATTTATAACATTGAAGTTACCATGAATATCACCCAAGTAATAAATATCTCCTCTTAACATAATACAAATATATGGAAAATTTTATTTAATATATAACAAAATAAAATATTTGTTTATAACATGAGATATTTAAAAGGTAGAAAAAGTTTTATGAGCGATATAAATAAGTTTGTAGAAAGACTTAAAAATAATTTTAATGATTTTATCAGTAAAATTCAGGAAGAAGGTCGTGAAACTAAAGAAGTATTTGACTTAGTTTTAAAAGAGTCTAGAGGAGAACTTTTAGATGAAAATGGCAATAAGAGAAGATTAACAATTGAAGAAAAGAAAATAATAAAACAACAAGCAGTTGACGTATTTAAAGTCTTAGGACTAACATCTTTAAGTATTTTACCAGGTGGTACACTAATTTTTATTCTATTAAGAGTTTTTAAACAGGAAGATAAAATATTACCATCTAGTTTTCTTACAGAAGAACAAAAGAATAAAAAAAAGTAGTTCTTCAAAATTAATATATAACCTATGAAAAGAATAAATGACTATAATGACTTTCTTTTAGAAAAAGAATTTCAAAAAATCGTATATGAGATTTTTAAATTAGTAGAGAATGATACATTAAATGTTGGAGATACTATTACTTGGGATATAAATCCAACAAAAAAAATAGACCCTATTAAAGACGAACAACCTATAGAATTTGAATGGTCTTTTGATCAAAAAACAAAATATCAAAAATTTAAAGATAAAGTATCTGATTTAAAATCTAAGTTAAAAACTGCTAAAAGTTGGTTACAGGAACAAGATGCTGATGTTGATATTAAATTTGAACATCCAATCGTTGATTTAGTCAAAGACTTTCTATCCAAGTTAAAAGATAAAGAAAAAGTTAAACAATACTTTTTAAGAATACTTGATGAATTGAAGTCACTACCATATGATGTTAAGAAAAGTTTATTAATTAAATTATCTTTTATGTTTTTAGGATATGTTACAATCTCAGATTTGACAACACAAGAAATTATTGAAAAAGAACCAGTAATGGCTGAAGTTGAAGTAGAATTACCAAAAAATAAACCGGGAGAAGAAGTTAAATCGAATATCGAAAAATCGAACGATGAAAAAGAATTAAATAACGATTCTAAAGGTGCTAAATTTGAAATTGCACAAGAAGGAGTTCAAAAAGCAGAAGGAAAATATACTGCCAAGATAAATGATAAAGGTAACTGGACCGGAAATGAAGTTAATGTAGGTATGTTACTAGGTACTAAATTCGGAATAGCAGCTCCAACACTAGTTAAATATTACAAAGATAATAATTTAGGAACACCATCACAACAAGACATGATGGGTCTAACATATGATGATGCATTGAAAATCTATAAAAAAGATTATTGGGATGCTCAAAAGTTATCAAACTTTAAAAGTCAATCACTGGCTAATATTCTTTACGATGGTTGTGTTAATCAAGGACCCCCAGCAACTCTTACTATCTTAAAAAAATCTTTAAAAAAAGTAGGAATTGATAGTTCTGATGTAAATAGTTGGAATGAATTTCATGAAAATTTAATTGATGATGTTAACAAATTATCAAAAATAAAAACAAAAAAACTTTTTAAAACCATTTGGGATAAAAGATGGGAGAGATACCAACAAGGGAAATCTGATTTTATTAATGGATGGAAAAATAGATTAGATGAACTTACATTTAATGATGATGAGATTAAAAAGGACATAGATATATCATAATGAAATTTATAAAGTCATATAAAGTATTTGAATCAGTTGATTATGTAGACATAGCACCATATGGTGTTATTAAATTTAGTGATAATAAAATATTAGTTGGAGATATGCACCAAATACCTATCGAACTATCAAGTAATCTAATTGATGAAATTGTCAATGTCGCTAACACACATGGTTATTATGGTGAAGGTATTGGTCTTACTCATAACGAAGCAATAACTAAATCAAATTTCTACGATAGATTAGATCCAGATAAACATATGGGATCTTGGGATAAAATGTTGGCCAATAGTGGTGAAATACCTAAAGATAAAGAGTATATGTTTTTATATTCGCTATTTTCTAATCCCAAACAAAATCATAGATTAGAAATGCTATTGGATAATACTGATGAGGGTGATTCCATATTTGATGTTTTATTAAAAACTATTCCTGATTGGTCTGCAGAAATGGGTCAGTTTAACTTAGGTGAAAAAGACTTAACAAAGTTTCTTAAAGAGATTAGTGAAAGAGATTATGATTTTTTAGAAATGTCAGAATTAGACGCCACTAAAGATAATTTATCTAAATTTTTAGATATTGGTGAAAATTTACAATGGCCAGAAACCAAAGAAGATCCGGTTTTATGGCAAAAATATCCATATATGGCAGGTAAATTTGCTAGAGAAGCAACAATAATTAGAGACAGATTCCTAATAAATATGGGACCTGGAGTTTATTTTGTCGGAGCTGGTCATCTTGCCGATATAGTTGATATGCCTGAAGCAAAAGAATTAGGATTAGAGTTAATTGGAGGAGAAAAAATATACTCTTCTGATGTAAATGAAACTATAAAAGTACCAATTGAAGTTGGTGACACTGTTTTAGGCGGTCGATTTAAAAATAAAAAAATAAAGGTCAAAAAAATAGGAAAAAATAAAAAAGGTGATATCACAATAAATGATAAGCCACTCTTAAAGTATAGAATTGTAAAAGAATTTAAAAACTTCTCAAAATAAACTTTTTACAATTTATTTCATATAATATACTTATCAAAAAAATAAATAAATTATGAAAAGAATAATAGCAACGCTTTTACTTATTTTTATAAGTAGTTTAATTTTAAATAACTTCTTTGCTGGATTTAATAGAGCAAAAAGTTTCACCATTTTAAATAAAACATCTACTAATAAGGATACTTTAACAATCAAAGATTCGTTAAATCAAACTTTAAATACAAATAAAGATACTCTACTTTCTAAGATAGACACTTTAAAAGTATCTAAACCAAATAAAAAACATACCAATCATAGAGCAACTTGGTATAGAACAAATGGAACAAGAGTTCATAGAAATTATCCAACCGCAGCGTATAACTACGCACCAATTGGTACAAAAATTCGAGTTATAAATAATTTAAATGGTGATACTACAATTGTTGAAGTAACTGATAGAATGGGTAAAGGATCAAAAAATATGATTGATTTAAGTCATATGGCTTTTGGTGAAATCTCAAAACACGGATACGGTATAATACCCGTTACAATTGAAATAATAGATTAAATAATTTATATATAGTTTATGAATATTTTAAACTTTTATAAATTATACGAGCAAACAAAAATCAGTTTTGGTGAATTACTAAAAACTGATTCCAAGCAATCGTTATTAAGAGGTCAATTACTTCTAAATAAATTAGAAAATGGATCTGATTTTGAAACAGTAGGGGGTAAAGTTATAATAACTTCGATGTTAAACTTAGCTGATAAAAAATATTATTCAATAAATGACCCTATAATAAAACCAATTTCACAATTAACTGATGATAATGGTAACTTCGACCCTGTAAAAGCAAAAATATACTTAAATAGAAATAAAGTATTTCAATCTTCAAATGGAAATACATATAAATTAACAGATCTTTATAAAACTAAGGAATTTGGATCAAAAGGAGCTGGTAGAAATACCAATGAGAATGAAATAATTCAAATGATGCTTCTTTCTAAGAGACTTGAATTCGGTAGAGATTTTATAAAAACTGATTTAAATACTATTTTAGATAGTTTTATTGGAGCTACACCATCATTCCCTAAAAATTGTCATATACCAGATGGATTTAGAATAAAAGATATAGATGATTATACAACTGATAGAAATTGGATGGGTACTTTTTTAAATTGTATTAATAACATAGCAAAAGCTGAGTCAAATGGTAAAAATCTATTTTTAAATGATAAAAACTATCAATTTTATCAAAATTCACTAAAGGATATTAACTCAATACACAAAGTTATTCTTAAAAAATTTAAGGAGTGTTTAGTAGGCAATAAATATGATGAAATACTTCAAAAATTTATAGAATTTAATCAAATGGATTTCTCTAAATATTGTCCAGCTGATATTTGGGTGATAAGCAATGATAAAAATGAAGAAATAAAAACAAATGTTAAAAATTGTCAAAGTATAGAAGAGTTAAATTCAGTCTTAAACAGATATTTTGATACAAGAGATCTTATACCAGTATCATTAAAAAAGGTAGGTACTGCAATTGATAGTGGTATAATAATTACGAATAATGAAAGAGATTCTGATTTACCGATTTTTGACGTAACAAACTTTCATTTAGAAAAAGATATTGAAAATGGCATTGGTGTTAAAATCGATACCAAGTCAAAATGGACACCTAGAGGAAAAACAGAAGAAATAGAAAGAGAAAGAAATCTTAAAATAGACACTTCAGATTCTTCTAGGTTTCAAAATGTTGATGGTGAGGTTGATGGTAAATATGCAAGACACGGAAAAGCTTCTTTTTTAGTAATGAAAAAATTTATTGAAAGATCACCTTATTTTAAAAATGTTAAAGAATTAGTAGATGATAATCCATTACAAACAGTATTAGAATTAAAATCTAAAACAGTAGATGAATTAAAAGAAATTATTAAAAAAATAGATGATGATATTAAAAACATATCATCTAAAACATTAGGAGTTAATATTCTTTATGATTTAAAAGGTAAGAAAAATAATAGTCTGGAAAAAAAATTAATATCTAAAATACAATCAATGCAAATAATTAGAGCATTGGCAATAATAGATTCTATAGATGAAACACCTAGATGGATAAAAGGTGTTGCTAATCCAAATAATGAAGTTGATAAAATAATGACTAAAATCTTATTATATGCGCTTTCTATAAATAATGGAGGATTTTCTACACCAAGATATGCTAGAGTTATTTAATTTTTTATTATATTTGTAGTATAATTTAAAATTTAATTATTATGTTTTTAATTCCAATTACAGCAGAAGAGGTTAAAGAAATACCTAAAGTAAAAGAATGGATTCAAAATATGAATCTAATTTCATTCGATCAATCTAAAGTAGATATTGATGATATTGAATTTCATTGTTCATTTGGATATTTTGTTCCAAAAAGTCATAACACCGAAGATAAATTAATAGATATCTTCGAGATGATGAGTAATATGCCATTTGAAGAAAGATTTAATTATGAACTCTCCAAAGTTAGAGTTAATATTCTACTTAAATGGAAAAAATTCTCTATTTCAGACAGACTACCAAAAGGTGTTATACCAACTTCTGTTTTTAACTTAGTTAAAGAATTAACAAAAGTTAAAATGACTTTAGAATTTGAGTCACATGGTAAAGAAGAAATTAAAAAAACTATACCAGAGATAGATACTAGTTTAGTAAATATTGAGACTTTTAATCAAGTGGCTAGTAGTGAAATTCAAAAAGACTTTAATATTGATGATATTTTAGATAAAATATCACAAAATGGTATAGGGTCTTTATCTGAAGAAGAAAAAGAGTTTTTAGACAATAAATCTAAAGAATAAAAAAAGAAGTCTTATGACTTCTTTTTTTTATTTTCTTCTAATTCTTTAATCTCCTCAACATCTTTATGTAAATGAATTTGTTGTTTTTCTATAATCTCTGTTAACTTTTCTATTTTTTTAGTCATTTCAAACATATCTTTCATCATAGAATCTGTTTTATCTCCGGATTTTCTAGCAGTATATCCTAAAACCGGTAAAGCTAAACCTTGAAAAACAACAGAACATAAATATGATGCCCAAGCAACAAATGATGTTGGTTGAGAGTAAAATAATGGTATAAAAACTAAAAAAGATATCACATAAAATGTAGTCATTATAGATAGAATGTATGATAGTCTATCTGCTAAATAATCATTGAATTTATTTAATATTTTTCTCACTCTTCTTTTTCTTTTTTAAATCATCAACCTCTTCAATTTCATCATCATCTTCTAAATATCTTAAATCAGATACTTCTGATGGACCACCAACTGGTTGTTTAGTTGATACAGATAATACATTTGAAACATAACCAGAGCCCCAACCACCAGGAACACCAGGTAAAGAACCAACAGTTGCACTAACAACCGCTCCCATACCACCAGTAGAAGCGGTAACACAAGCTGTACCATCTTCAAAAAATTGTTTATATGTTTTAATATTTTTCATAAAGTATATATTAAAATAACTTTTTCATTTTTCAATCATATAAATAAGAAAAAATTAATTATTATGCATAACGTTTGGATTGTAACAACTGATTTAACCGAAGATCAAAACAAAGATTTAATTAAAAATTTAAGTGAAGATGATCAAAATATGATGTCTGAGTTAGATTTAAAAATATCGGTAGATCTTATAGATGAAGAAAACCATATTACATCAGTAATGGTTTGTAATAAAATAGACATTGAAAAAATAAAAGACTTTTTAACCAGAAATAATGTTAAATGGGGTGTAGAAGATGGAACAAATCTATTTGAAAATATAGAAGGATTGACAGAAGAAATTATTGTTGAAAAAATGTGTGGTTATGTGGACTCAGAAAGATAAAATTTACTTCTTGAAAAGAAAATGGGGTGGTGGTAAATTTTTTAGAAACCAAAAAGCTTTAATGAAAGCAATTAATGAAAATACAAATACGGAAGTATATGTTTTTGAATTAAAAGAAGTTTTAACCGCATCAGATTTATTTAAAGGAACAATTAAAACAAGAGATAGAGATATTCAATTAAAATCTCTCTTAGGAGAAACAGATAAATACGAAGAAGCTATTTTGAATTTTAAGAAAATGCTTGAAGAAATCGCACCAAATGAAAGAAGTAGAAATGTTATTTTAGAGAAATTAAGAGTTTTAGGACCATCTAAAGATACATTTAATGAAATAGTTAATAATTATAGATTAAAAAATTATATTCTTATGAATGTGTCTAATTCCATACAATGGTATGAAACTGTTTTAAGATGCCATAATTTCCAATCTTTACCTAGCAAAAATGTTTCAGAAGAAACTTTAGACAACTTTAAGAAAGCTAAAGAATTAATAAAAAAGAAAAAATAAATATGGAGTTTTTTATAGACACAGCCGATTTAGAACAAATAAAAATTGCCCATTCAATGGGCATTTTAGATGGAGTTACTACAAATCCATCATTAATGTCAACAATCGGAATAAAAGGAAAAAAACAAATAATGAAACACTATCTAGATATCTGTAGTATAGTAGATGGACCTGTTTCTGCTGAAGTCCTTTCAACAGATTATAAAGGTATGGTCTCTGAAGGAGAAGAACTCAATGATTTACATAGAAATATTATAGTTAAATTACCAATGACTCAAGATGGAGTTAAAGCAATTAGACATTTAAGTAATATGGGTATTAGAACAAACTGTACATTAGTTTTCTCTGTTGGTCAAGCTCTCGTAGCAGCTAAGGCTGGAGCAACCTATGTCTCACCATTTGTTGGGAGATTAGATGATGTTTCTTCAGATGGTTTATCATTAATAAAAGAAATAAAACAAGTCTATTTAAACTATGATAAATGTCAATTAGATACTAAAATTTTAGCAGCATCTATAAGAAATCAAATGCATATTATAAATTGTGCTAAAATTGGTGCGGATGTTATAACAGCACCATTAAATGTTTTACAAAGTCTTATAAATCATCCACTAACAGATATTGGAATGAATAAATTTATTGAAGACACTAAAAAGTTTATTTAAAATGAGAAGAATAGGATTAGCTTTACAGGGTGGTGGATCACACGGAGCATTTACATGGGGAGTTCTTGATAGATTATTAGAACTAGATGAGAAAGAACTCTACTTTGACTCTATTTGTGGTACTTCAGCTGGTGCAATAAATGCAGTTGTAATGACATGGGGTATGCACATTGGTGGTAGACTTAAAGCTAAAGAACTATTAGAAAAACTTTGGTTAGATATATCAACAAATGGTTTTAAACTAACATATCCATTCATTGAGTATTTTACACAAGTTGTATCTCCATACCAATTTAATCCTCTTAATATAAATCCACTTAGAAATACAATTGCCAATATTGTAGATTTTGAAGAATTAAAAAAATCAAAAGTTAAATTATTTATTTGCGCAACAAATGTAAAGACAAATAACTTAAAAATATTTAATGGTAGAAATATAACAATAGATTCTGTAATGGCATCAACTGCCCTACCAAGTGTTTTTCAAGCTGTTAAAATAGGAAATGACTATTACTGGGATGGTGGATATATGGGTAATCCACCATTATCTCCACTAATTTTAAACTCTAAGATAAATGACTTAATTCTTATTAAATTAAATTCTATTAATATAAATCATTTACCTATGATGGCAAAGGATATAAATGATAGAGTTACTGAGATTTGTTTTAACTCATCATTAATGAATGAAATGAGAATGATACAAATTAGAAATGAGTTAATTAGAAGTGGTTTAGATTTAGGTAAATATGGCAAAGAAGAAATATTTGTACATCTAATATCAGGATATGAAACACTAGGTAAATTAGATTACTCAACTAAAATGAATACAGATATTAATTTTTTATTAAAGTTGAAAAATGCTGGAAGACAAGTTGCTGATAGATGGATTAGAGAAGAGTTAAAGAATGTTGGTAAAAAATCAACATTTGATGTTGATAAAGACTTTTTTAATAAGTACTAAAAATAGCTTGTATTTTTTGAATTAAACCTGGATAAAGATCCTTTGGTAATCCAAATGTGTTAAATTGATTATCAATAATTGATTTACCATTTGGATCAAACCAACCCCAATGTAAATTCTCATCATCTAATATAACAGAAAATTCTTTTTCTACAAATCCAAAGAAATATTTAAAATTTCTATTTTTAGACTTAATATATTCATCACCACCTCTCTTTATATCAATTGATGATAAATTTTTAAATCTCAATTCTTCACCCATTTCTCTTCTAATACAATCTAAATAATTATGATCTTGATTTGGATCATATCCACCAGATAATAAAGACCAATATTGATTTCTATCATTTCTCTGAATTAAAAAAACTCTCCCAGTTGATTTACATAAAATCAATAAACCAACTACAACTTCATCACCGTTGTTTATATGTTCAAAAATTCTAAAATCTTTGATCCATTTTTTTGAAGCCATTCCTTTAAATTTAATTTTGCTAAATGGTAAACTTTCCATATTTTTATATATTAAAATAAAAAACTCTTTTTATGAAATCGGAAGATGTCGAAATGAATATAGTATTCAAGTGGTTATCTTTACAAGAAGATAGTCCGTGGAATAGAGTAAGATCAATCAATTTATTTCCAGGATCAAACTCATATTTTGAAATATGCGAAATGGTTACGTTAGGAGAAGGTGGTTATAATGGAAAAGCAATCACCTTTGAAGGTGAATCTGAAGTTGGTGTGAGTTGTAGATATACAATACCTATAAATGAATACTTACAAATTCTAAGAGATGAAAAACTAAATAATATGTTACTATGAGAAAAATAATATTACTACTATTATTACTTTCCAATAATTTATTAAGCCAAGTTAGAATAATGAGAGACCAAGATCTTTCATTTCAAAATCACCTTTATAGAGTTATTAAAATACCAATAATGGTAAATGGTGACCCAGATAGTTGGAAAATATGGATGTTAGATGATTTAATTCCATATGATAAAAATCATATCCTAGATATGGAAACACAATCTGGTCAAAAAGGTATAGGAGTTTTTTTAAATGGAGCTTTTGATTCTCTTAAAATAAATTATGAAGGTGCCTTAAAATCTTGTCCAACTGGTTGGAGACTGCCGAGAATTGGAGAATGGGACACCCTATTAAATACATTGGACTATCAACAAAGAGTCCTTTTTTTTAATAAACTCAAAGGATTTAAGGGATTTAAATCCGACACCATTAATGGTAAAATTCTAAGAAAAGAAACTATAATAAATGGTGGATTTTATTGGAGTTTAACCAGTGATGAGCATAAGGCATGGGGAATAGAAATAGAAACAAATTTTAATGTTAATAAGGGAAAAGCAGATAAAGCAGACTTTTTATCAGTGAGATGCATAAAAGAAGAAGAATTTGAAGAATAATTTTTTAATATATAATAAAAAATTATTTCAATTAATGTTACTAAATAGATATAAAGATTTTTCAACAGATCTTCTCCTTGAAAAGGCTATAAATGAGTCTTTTATTTATTACACAAAAGAGTTCAAAGATACTCTTTTTAGAATGAGACTTAAATCAAAGATAGCTCAAGATCTTATAGATGTAGAATATACTGATGTTAAACCAGATATGACTTTTATCTCTTTAGGAGATAAAGAAGGTGATATTAAATTTACACAATTCAAAAAGGCACTTTCAATTCTTAAAAAAGCAGTTGAAACTAATTATCCAAATAATCTAACACTTTATGATTATATTGATAAAAAGTTAAGTGATGGTAGTGTATCTCAATTAGATATAAATACATTCTATGATGATACAGATTGGGGAATTAAAGACAAATCAAGAAATAGTACAGGAATTGGTAGATTAGTAAACCAAATATTTCCAGGTAAATATAACTCAAAAGAAGTTGAAGATTTTGTTAACTCTTTTAAGAATGTTAACAAACCAGGTGAAAATGAGTTAAAATTAGTAAAAGGTCAAGATATTAAAAAATATTACTTGTACACTAATTATGTTGAAGAAATTGGTGATTTAGGAAACTCCTGTATGAGATATACAAGATGTCAAGAATATTTAGATATTTATGTGGAAAACCCAAATCAAGTTCAATTACTAGTTTATCTTAATGAAGAAGATAAAGTTTTAGGAAGAGCTCTTCTTTGGGTTCTAAATGATGAAAAATCAGACGATATCGAAGGTGCTGAATATTTTTTAGATAGAATTTATGGAATTGACGATTCTATTAAAAAATTATTCCAAGAACACGCAGAAACAAAAGGATGGGCATGGAGAACAAAATCTGGGTATAGTGATACTAAGTATATTACATATAAAGGAGAAGAACATAGTGGTGTTAAAATGAGTATTAAATTAGATAAATGTGATTTTGACTACTATCCTTATATGGATACTTTCAAAGAACTAGATAATTCAGAAAGTAAACTATATAATAATAATGACGAAGATCGTAACTGGACACTAAACCACACAGATGGTACTTATGAAGATAATAATGGTGTTTGGTCTGATTGGGAAGATCGTAGAATACCTGTAGATGAAGCTGTTTATTCAGAATGGTTAGATACACATATCTATGAAAGAAATGCTGTTGAAATATCTTTGGGTAATCGCAGATATAGAGGTTGGTGGCCAAGAGAACATGATGATATTGTTTATGATCAATTTAGAGAAGAATATATACATAACAATGATTCAACATACTCAGAATATTTAGACTGTTCTTTTTATGATGAAGATTCAATTGATGTTATAACTTGGGTTGACGATGATATTTATTCTCAAGAAAGAAATAGATTTAGATTTCAATCAGACAATGTATCAGATCAATGGAATGGATATATCTCACATAGTAAAATGGATTGTTCTGATTATATGGGACATAATGGAGATTACTTAGCAATTATTGAAGATCAAACTAAGTATGATGATTATACTGGTAAACATTACTTTATAGATTTAGAAGTAACAGTTTATGAAACAGAAGAATATGGACCATTAGTGAAAGAAGATTGTGATATTTTGGGAGTTAAACCAAATGGTAAATCTTGGAAAACAGATGAATTAGCTTATTTATTTAGAAATAAACATATAGAAGAAATATTAGAAAAGGCTAGAAAACAAGTTAAAGATCTTGAAGTTATTGAGAGTGGAAAACAAACAAGAATTGAGTTTGAAGATGATGAGGAATATATGAAAAAAGTTAAACAAAAAATAAGAAACTTAAATTGGAGAATAGGAGTACTAGAAAATTGGTTAGATTAATTAATTGGTTTAAGACTTTCAATAAGGCATTAAACGAAATTAATTTATTAGGATTTGGTCCTAAGTAAAAAAATATTTATATTTGTAGAACGGTTGGAATGGGAAACGATTTAGATACAAGTTTCAACTTTTTTATAAAAAAATTAAATAAAATTTGGTACATTTAAAAACTTTTAGTAAATTTGTACTATAAAATTAAAAAAGAGACAAAAAACTTTTAATATATAGAAATAATGAGAACAATTAATAAACATAAACATTTTAGTAAATCAAGCAAGTGGTTTAGCAATAAATCAGAACTTGGTACTGATAGAGTATTGTGTTTATTTTTTGAGGATTTAACGACTATATAAAATAAATATAAAATTAAAACAGTAAACCCAAGTTCAAAAGACTTGGGTTTTTTTATTATACAATAATATTTGGAGCTGTGGCAGATGTGGTCATTGCACTGGTCTGAAAAATCAGAGGAACGGGATCGTAACCCGTCGGCTCCACTAAATGATCTCGTAGCTGAGTTGGTTTCAAGCCTCCGCCTTTTAAGCGGAAGATCGTGGGTTCGAATCCCACCGGGGTCACAAAATAAATGGTGTATGTAGCTCAGAGGAAGAGTGGTGGTTTGTGAAGCCACAGGTCGGGATTTCGAAACTCCTCATACACCCAAAATTACCTTGTATCCGTAACTGGCTCCGGTCCTGACTCTTAATCAGGTAGTAATGTGGGTTCGAATCCCACCAGGGTAACAAAAAATATAAGCGTCGTTGGTGTAACGGCTTAACATCTCTGGTTCCAACCCAGAGGATCAGGGTTCGAAGCCTTGGCGGCGCGCAAAATATGACTTCATGACGTAATTGGTTAGCGTTTCACACTTTTAATGTGAAAGTCCGAGTTCGAGTCTCGGTGGGGTCACAAAAAAATCTCATAGATACCATTAGAAAATGGATAAAATAAAATCAAAATGTAGGGAGTAGCTCAGTCGGTAGAGCACGTAACATACTTATCTATAATTTTACCTCTAAAGAGTGTTGAATAGAAAAGTTACTTCGATCTTTTAAATCCGTGGTCGTAGGTTCGAATCCTACCTCCCTACCAAAATTAACTATTTAGAATTTTTAATTTATCTCTTATGATACAAGCTTCTTCATAGTTTTCAGTTTCTAAACACTTCTCCAATAAACCTTCTAATTTAGTTCTAGTTGGACAAGATAAAATCTCACCATTATTTCCTTTCCAATCTATATCTGCTGGAAATCTACCAACCATTAAATATTTACCTGAATTTCTAATTTTATCAGCAACTTCTTTAGATTCATCGTCTAAAAATATTTTAGAATTTTCTCGACTTTCAACAAAGTTATTATTATAATCCAACCATAAAACTTTTGTCTTATCAGATTCTTCTATCATTATTAAAATATTATAACACTTCATAAAAATTAAATTTAGACAAATATAAAAAATATATATAAAAATAAAAAATAAATATGCCTGAAAGAACTGATAATTTTGAAAATCTAACACCATATCACAGAAGAGAAATAAATGATGTTGAAAAAGAAGCATACAATTGGTGTTCCAAAAACAATATAACTCCAACTAATGAAATTATAAAAGCATTTAAAGCAGGTCAAAAATGGAATAGAGATAATTTTTATACAATTGAAGATATAAAAGAAATTATTAACTAGTTTAACCTCTTTATAAAGTCATTATACTTTTCTATGATATTATTTACTTTATTACCTCCTTTTAAGTAATCTATTTTACTTTCAGGTGAATAATTACAAATATCTAAAAAGTTATCTAATATTGAATAAGTATCTTCTATATCTTCTGGATGAAATAATGATGCCCATATTTTTCTTTCATCATTAACTATAGCAGTTATAACATCATCTAATTCACCAACTACTTTAAATCCATCTGGACAACTAACTAAAATATCATTAAAGTCAAAACTAAACTGAGTTGTTTCTAAATCAACATCCTTAAATAAAGAATGATTGGTATATTTAGTTAGTTTATAATTTCCTTTTGTATTTTTACCAGAATCTTTTGCATCACCTAATGATTGAAATCCATAACATATTAAATAATGTGGACAATTCATAGTTTTTAAAACTTCTAAATTTTTTATACCATTACCTTCACCTTTGGATATTCTAAATTCGGATCCAGTTGATATAGTACCAACTATATCATATTCATTATTTAACTTTTCAATTTCATTTGGATTAGATGCTACTTTATATTTTACGCCTCTAAACTCTAAATATTTTTTAACATTATTAAAATATAGATCACTTATATCAGCATTGTTAATAACTAAAATAAACTTTTCATCAAACGATGGTTTTAATTCTATTGATTCATTTTGTGGTTTGTATGAATTTAAATACTTATCTAAAAAAGTAAAATCTGTTTTATTCAATTGATATCCCCAAGAATTAAAAAAGTTAACTAAACCTAAAATAGACTCATCTTCAAATCCAAAACAAGTTTCTGGATCTAATTTTGAGTTAAACCCATTATAATTAATAACATCTACTTTATTTGGTTTTTGAACTACAAATTCTGCGCTCATTGCATCACCATATGAAATACTAACATTTAATTTAAGAGTATCTGGATTAGCTGATGTTCCATCATTATCTTTCATTATATCAATATCAATTCCTAAATGATCTGGTTCACCATCTTTTAAAACATTTCCTTTTTCTGAATTTGGAGTTATCTGTCTATAATCTATTTGAATTCCATTCATAAGATTAGTTATATTACTAGCATGTCCCATACCATAACTCTCCTGTGGTAAATTTAATTCCCAATTTCCAGTACTAGTAACTAATATTAATTTTTCTGGAAGTAATTTTTTCCAACCCTCCGAATCAAAAATTGAATAACTTGATTCATTAAACTTTTTTAACCATTTCATTTATTATATATTAAATTTTAAATATTAACTATTACAAGTAGGACACTCCATAGAACCACCTCCTTCACATTGAGGGCATTCATTAGAACCTCTACCATTACAATCATCACAATCAAAAGTTCCATCACCTCCACAGTTTTGACATTCTTCACCATCTATAGTTCCATTTCCCTCACAATCTTCACAAACAATTGTACCATCACCATCACAATTACTACACTCTATACTACCTTCTCCTCTACAATTACTACACTCGATTTCCGCATCACCATCACAAGTTTGACACGGTTGATCTGTTGTTCCATCAGTTTCATTTAAAGTCCATTGTGTATCATTACCATCATCTATATTGGATAATACTTTATTATTCGGATCGTAATAACAAAGAGTATCTACATATGGGAATTTAGTAAATCCACCCATAGAAAGATAAATATCTATTCTTTCAATAGAAGTATCTGATCCACCAAACATGAAATCTTCACCACTTGAATTTTGATGTTTTTTATAAACATATCCCATTTTTTTAGCATATTGTTTGAATAACTCTTCATCTTTAGAATTACTTACATATATTCTATCCATAAAAGGAGTATCTTGTTCAACACTTATACCATCATCTAATGTACATTCATACTTTGGTGACATCCAAAGAAGAGCTCTACCTATAATTTTCTCAGGATCTTCTTCTGAAAGAAGAGCCACCAATTTGACTTGCTTAGGGTTATTAACATAAATATTTAAATAAGACTGACATCTTGAATATCTCATACAAGAACTACCAAGTGTGTGACTTGCTTTGTAATAATTACCTTCATAGTAAAACTTTCTAATATCCTCACCTTCAACTAACTTAAAATCTTTGAAAAGATTTTCTTCAGCTTCTCTAAACTTTAATCCAAACTTTGTAACAAAATCTTCTAAATCTTTATTATCAACACTAACACCAGATGCTTTTAAGAGAGTTTGTGCAAATGATCCAACTCTTAATTTTTGAGGTTTTACTTTACTTTCATTCGTAATTAAAATTGGATATTCATCAAAACTTTGAGCATAATATTGATTTTTACCATCCATTGTTTCTAATCTATAAACAGATCCATCACTATAATAACTTGGAATATTAGAAACAATTCCATTTTTTATATTTTCTTTTACAGAAGATGAAAAAATATCTTTACCACCTTCTTCAAGAAGATTTATAAAATCTTCTTTTGATATCTTCTCATATTTAAGTAATACTTTCTTTTCGGATAAAGAAAAATATTCTTCTGTATCAAAATCATTACATAAAAATCTATTAACTTGATAAGACCACTGTACTGAATTTTCTAAAAATTGAATTCTTCTAAGATCATTACTTATATAAGAAATTTCAAAATTTAATATACCTGTTTTAGACTCTACTTTTTTATCTGATTTGAAATTGATAAAGCTAGAATCAAAAGTATCAATATAGTTTGCGTCAATCTTTTCAACATCTTTTTCTTCCAAGTCTAATATCTTTTTACTAAGTGGATTATCAACTGATTTTAAGATATTTTTGAATCCATCTGTAAAGACCATTTTAGCTTCCAATAAGAAATCTAAGTTCTCATAAATTGGTTTAATAAAGTTATTATATCTAAGTAATTTCATACTACTATATATAAAACATTTCAATTCAATTTTAATAAAACATTCTATGAGAAAAGTAGAAACTAAATTATGTAATTGGTCATCATATTCAGATATATACACATTTGACGTTCCATCATATTCTAAATTATTAGATATTAATCTAATTAATAATCTATTAGAAATTATATTTGAGTATGATGACATTATAAGTAATGGAACTAAAAGTTTTAGTTTTTACGTTAAAGGCAATAATTTATACCCACCTTACCAACATGAGTATTTAAAATCTATTAAAGTGTCAGAGTTACAAAGAATAGATACTATTTCTACTGGATCTGGTTTCAATATTAATTTAACACCTCCAATTGAAAAGATATTTTATGTTTTCTTTCAAGATCAAAAATCATTAGATGAAACTCGTGATGAAAAATTAAATGAAGTTTTTGGAGAAGTTAATTGAAATATGGAAAAATGATTTAGAGAATATTCAAGTTGATGGATATACTAGAAAAGTTATTAATGTTGATTCTAAAATAACTGGTAGAAAAGAATTTGATGAAAAAATATTAACTTTTCAATTAGAAGATCTAAAAAAAGATGATGATATTATAGATGATTACGGTCATAAATTTTATTCAAGATGGGGATATAACGTAATAAATCTATTTATAAAAAAACTTAAAGGTGATGAAGATTTTACACCATCTCCTAATTGGACTGAAATAACTTTTAAAAATGATTTTGCTGATTGGATTTATTACAATAGATATACATTTAGAGTTTCAGTTTTTAATCCAGTTAAAATTTTAAGAGACGAAAAATTAAGAATATTAGGTTTATAAAAAATTTTTATTATATTTGTTAAATGAAATTCACACTAATAATATTACTACTACTATTGATTACTAAATTTTCTTATAGTCAAGAAATTGAAAAGAAAATTGGAAATGTTACAATTGTAATGTCTAAAGAAATAGACTCTTTAATCAAATTAAGATCAAATAGAAATATTAGAAAAAATAATATGGTTCCTGGTTGGAGAGTAAATTTAGATTTTTCTGATAGAAGGTCTTATTTAGATACAATAAGACGAAAGTTTATAAAATATCATCCAGAAATAGAAACTTATATAAGTTTTGAAAATCCAAGATACCAATTAATGGTTGGTAATTTTAAAGATAAAAATGAGGCAGAAGAATTAATAAGTATTATAAGAATGCATTATAATGCTATATTTTTAGTTAGAACAATGGTTTTTGAAGAAAAAGATGAGTACATTCGGGAAGAAAGCACTAAATAATTGGGATTACACAAACACAAAAGAAAATATGATGAGGTTCAATAAAACTCCAATTGAACTCCAGTTACAAATTTTAGAAAAATGGTATCCAATTGGAACTATTTGCCACAAATGGAACTGGTTACTAAAAAGATATGAAGCGGAGTTAAACATTAAAAATTATACTCTAATGGTAGGCGATTACTATAATATTGAAACTAGTAAAGATGTTAAACTGGGAGATAAAAATTATAAGATGAGCGAAACATATCACCCTCTACAATTATACCCAAAAGAAAATGATCTTAAAAGAATTTTAAGAGAAGAAAAATTAAAAAGATTAGGGATATAAATTATATCATGATGTTACATGTTAAAAACAATTCCTTATATTTGTAAAATAAACTAATAATATTAATATGGATAATCTAGAAAAAGAAGTTGAAGAAACTAAAGAACCAATCATCGGCGAATTCAAACCTAAAAGAAAGTTTCTAAACTTTATATCATCTGTTAATGGAGCTAAAGTTCGCTTCATTAGAGACATTGCTTTTGTTGAAGGTAAAAAATTATCTGGGATGCTTGAAGGAGCAATCTTTAAGATCACAATTTGCGATGAAGGAACAATTAAGTTTGAAGAACAAGTTGAAGAAGGTAAAGAACCTCAATCAAACCCAGAAATGATTAAACGTCTAATTGCAGATATTGATGATTTAGATGTAACTGGTTATGCTCAAAAATTTGTTGTTAGCGGATTACCATTCAAAGATATAAACGGAGATTTATGTTATTTAGAAGTTGAACATAAAAAACCAATTGATTTACTTGCATCAATTTTTAATGACGAAGAAGAAAAAGAAGAAAATATGAATTTATCAGAAAAAGGATTATCAGTATTAGATCAGTTATTTGCTGAAGAAGAAAAAGTAGACAAGGTTACATCAATCTTAGATGAATTATTTCCAGATAATGAAGATGAAACAGAAACAACTGAAGAGGTTGAAGTTGTTGAAGAAGTAGAAGATACTAAGTCAGTATCACTTTCTTATATGGAAGAGTCATTCCGTAAAATGAACGAAGCTAAAGTAAAAGAATTAGAGTCTAGAATTGAAGAAAAAACCAAAGACATTACAAAGTTTAATATTGATATTAAACAAGCTGAAACCAAATTAAAAGAAACTGAAGAACAATTAAGTGTACTTCAAACTCGATTGGAAACTATGACACCTGGTGAAGAACCTAATGGATATGTTTTTCATGTATCTGAAGAGCAAAAATTAGAAACTGGTTTAGATGAAACAACTAAAAATATCGCAGATAAAATCGCTGATATTATGAAATTGAAAAAAGATGTTCTTTTTAAATACTTAACTGGTGGATATTACAATATTTCAATTGGTAAAAAAGATGATATAACATCTGAAATTGAAGATAAAGAGTTAACTAAATTAATATCTGATAAAATATTAGTTATTGATCCAAGTGGTAGTTTTTCATTAGATGAAGTAAATGATAGACCAGTTATCCAGTACAGAGGAGAATTAAATTGGCATCAACTTACTTCTAAGTTAATTAGAAAAGGATTTGAACAAGATGAAGAGTTTGATAAGTTAGCTGGTTCTAATTCATACGAAACTAAAGAAGAAGAGTTTAGTGAATTAGATACTCCAGTTAAAGATATTGACTTTGATGAAGTTAAAAATGAAACTGAAATTAAAAAAGAGTTTATTACTCCTAAAGAATAAGATATTAAAATAAAAAATAAAACCCAGATAATTCTGGGTTTTTATATATATTTGTGACATGGAAAATTATATAAGAAATAAAATAAAAAAACATTCTGATAAATTTAGTATAGAGTTTACAGAAGAAGATATAAAATCTATTTTAGAAGAAACTAAAAAGGGTATTTATGCATTCCAAATAATTTATACACTTACATCATTATATAATGATACTTCTATAGAACACCCTTCTAAATTTAAATATAGGTTCGAATTAGCAAAACCACTAGATGTTAATAAACTAAAAGTATGGGAACATGCATATGGAAATATTGGAAATACACTTTGGTCATATGATGGTGGTAAAAGTTACAAATATAATGATGCTGAAACTCTAAAGTTTGATCTTAGAGTAATTAGAGAAATTAAATTAAATGAAGTATTAAAATGATAAATTTAGATCTTTCACCAAATAAAATTAAAAGATTACTAATAGTAAGAAATATCAATTCATTAAAGAATAATTTAATAAATAATAATGATATTGCATTACTTAGTGATATTATTTCAATTGATCTTAACTTGGTAGAAGATGGCGAATTTATTGCTTGGGAAAAAAAGATTATTACAACAAACGGTTTTAATAATTTAGACTCAAGTTCTATAAATACTTTAACTAGATTAGAAAAAGAAAAAGACACTTATAAATATATTTTAGAAACCACAGATAACTATGAGAACATATCATCAGTTAGATTTAATGGTAATATTAAAAAAATAAGAATTTTTAATATTGTAGATATCGAATTAACTGGTGGTAAAAAAGAATTAAATGATAGAACAATAAATGGTGAAATTGATATTACTATGCCAATGTACACCAAACAAAAATGGACTTTGAAGATTAAACGTGATAAATATATTGAAAGGGATTTAGATATAAAGTATGGAGTGGAATTAAGAGACCAACTCTTATCACTAATTACACAAATGGAAAGGGATAGTAAACTAGATGATTTAGGAATATGATACCAAAAATAGAAGATATATTAAAGGTTGCTAAATTACACCCAACTAGAGTGTTTAATATCTATTTATTTGGTTCTAGAATTTATGGTACACATACAGATAATTCGGATTGGGATATAATTATAGTTGCTAAAAACTCAGTTGAATCAATTGAAATTAAATCAGATATTTATAATATTCATATTTATACACCTGATAAATTTAAACAAGATTTAGATTGGCATATGCCTAAAAATTTAGAATGTTTTTTCGCACCAGATTGGGCTAAATTAAAAGAAGATATGAAATTTGACTTCAATCTAAACATTCCTAAGTTAAGACATGCCACATCACATGTTAGTTCTAACTCGTGGGTTAAATGTAAAAAGAAATTAGAAGTAGCAAATGAATATAACATTGGGGTTAAATCTCTTTTTCATGCTATTAGAATACCAATGTTTTCTACTCAAATAGTAAACTTTGGTGAGATTAGAGACTTTGAATGTGCTAATTGGGTGTGGAATAAGATATGTGAAAAAGAATGGAACTGGGAAGATTTAGACAAAGAATTTAGACAAGTTCATAATTTAGTATTAACCGATTTTAGAAAAGTAACAACAAAGGAATGAGAACAAATGATATTATGCTTTCTTTAAGTAAAAGCGTTGGTTATGATGATATAAATACATCATTTATATTTAAAATTCAAAAAACAAGACCGATATGGAGGATAAGGATTCAAAAAATAAAAAAAATTTGGAAAACTGGAAAACACTAAATTTTGATTTTGTTAGTTTATATCCAAATACATTTACTAGATTTGAAATTAAAAATTTAACAAGACAAATTAAAATTATAAAAATATGGGAACTTTAAAAATTATATCAACTTCATTATTACTTTTATTAGGAAGTTGTTATCACCAAAAATCTAAAACTCAAGTTAGAGAATGTAGAGTTATGAATATTGTAAAACTAGAAAGATCTACCATCGAAGTAGAAACATGTTATAAAATAACAACTAGTTGTGGATTTATTTTTGTTGATAAAAATAGACATGAAATAGGAGACACTATATTTGTTGAGAGTCGTTAATTTCAACAAATATAATTATATTAGGACCTTCTTTTTTGAATTTTAACTCACCTCTATACCCAGTTGAGTTAGCTTTCTTTCTGTAAAAGTCAATATAGTAATCAGTATCTTTATCAAATACTTTTACCTTTTCTTGTCCTAATTTTCTAACCAAATTACCCATATATAAGTATATATTTAAAAAATATTTAAGTTTTATATAAAAATACAACATTTTTATTAAAAAATACTCGTTGTATCTTTTTGAATAATAGAAAGATAGATTTGAATATATACTAAATGAGAAATTGTGAAAATTGTGAAACTGAACATACTGGTGAATACAAATCTGGTAGGTTTTGCTCTTTGAAATGTTCTAAATCCTTTAGCACCAAAAGTAAGAGAGATGAGATAAACAAAGCAGTATCTGTAAAACTTACAGGAAGGGGCAATCCACCAGTATCAAAAGAGTGTAAAAACTGTAATAATAAATTTGAAGTAATTTGGAGAAAAAGAAATCAAATATTCTGTAGCAGATCTTGTACAACATCGTATAAAAACAAAACGATGAACTTGGCGAGTCTGGGAGGTCTAAAAAGCGCAACTTCACAATCAAGAAGAAGCAAAAATGAGATTCTATTTTACGAAATGTGCATAGAAAAGTTCCCTGATTCATTGGCAAACGAGCCAATGTTTGATGGATGGGATGGAGATATAATCATTCCCTCAAAAAAAGTAGCTATACTTTGGAATGGAATTTGGCACTACAAACAGATTTCTAAATCACAAAGCTTGGATCAAGTACAAACACGAGATAAAATAAAAATCGAAAAGATTAAACAATTTGGATTCTACCCATATATTATAAAGGATTTGGGTAAATACAATCCAACTTTTGTAAAAGAAGAGTTTGAAAATTTTATAAAATCACTTTAAAATTTGATTTTTTCTCTATAAAAGGTAGAAAAATTAAAATAAAATTATTTTTAATAATATTTTTAAACTTTTTTATTATATTTTTATATAAAATTAACAAAGGCAGAATAAAAATATAATATATAAATAAACTATAAATAGCAGGCGGGAGGTAAGGTATCTCATAGGTCTCATAAGCCTACCTAATTCAGTTCGATTCTGGAGCGTTGCTACTAAAAAAATAAAAAAAGATTTGGAAATGTAAAAAACTTCCTTATCTTTGTAGAGTAAAATAAAAAGAATTAAAAAACGAATTAAAAATTAATACAATGAGAACAATGGTTAACATATCAATAGAAGCGAGAGGTTATAGAGCTTATGAGGCGGGGTATAGGTTACCAATTGTCAGTGAAATTGTATTGTAATAATTTTAAGAATTATAATATAGACCCAACTGACAAAATCAGTTGGGTTTTTTTATGTTCAATAATTTGGGAGGGGTTATGGTGACGGCCGGATCTGTAAAATCCTAGCAGGTGAGTTCGAGTCTCACGTCTCCCACAAAATATGGTCCGTTAGTGAAGTGGTTTAACACGTCTCACTTTCTATGAGAAGATCATGGGTTCGAATCCCATACGGACTACCATCACTGGAAGGTGGCAGAGTGGTTAAATGCGGCGGTCTGTAAAACCGTTCCCTAACGGGTACGGGGGTTCGAATCCCTCCCTTCCAACACAGGTAGTAAGTGGTCTACTGGTTATCAAAATCCACCGAGTGATTCACGAAAAGAATCAATTTTGGTCCGTTCGTCTAATGGTTAGGACACTACCCTTTCAAGGTAGAGATGCGAGTTCGATCCTCGTACGGACTACAAAAAATGCCGGTATAGCTCAATGGTCAGAGCAGGACGCTTATATCGTCAAGGTTGGGGGTTCAAGTCCCTCTATCGGTACAAAAGATACGCAGGTATCGTATAATGGTTATTACACCGGCCTTCCAAGTCGGTGATGTCGGTTCGATTCCGGTTACCTGCACAAAAAGACTTAAAAGTCCTAAAGTACACAGGACATTAGAGGGTTAGTCTTCCTTCTATTTGGGGCTGTAGCTCAACTGGCTGAGCATTTGTCTGGCAGACAAAAGGATGTGGGTTCAAATCCCATCAGTTCCACTAACATGGGGTAGCATGTACCAAGGCTGGCGAGACTGCTTTGCAAGCAATCTGTGGTGGGTTCGTTTCCCACCTACTCCACTAAAAAATAAAAAGAGAAAATGAAAGTAGAAAACAAAGAAGTAATTTCTGGTAGTTTTGAATCGAGTAAGATTAAACTAAGACCAGTCTATGACAACTTTTCTCTATTAACGGCTTTAATAAAAATTGTTAAAAAGAGAAAACAAAAATTAACTTCTAAGGTATAATCTTAGAAAATTGCGAGAATAGCTCAGTTGGTAGAGCACGACCTTGCCAAGGTCGGGGTCGCGGGTTCGAATCCCGTTTCTCGCTCAAAATAATCGATAAAATGAAAAATATAAGAAATCAAAAATATTTTGATGAATTGCAGAAAAATATAAAATAATTCTTATATTTGTAAAATGAAAGCACTTTATATACATGGGTACCAATCTTCACCCTTACCAGAGAAAGTAAATATCCTAAAAGAAAATTTTAGTGAGGTTATCTCACCACAGATTGATTGGGATAACGAAAATGAACGTCAACATCTTTTTGAAAACTTTGTTTCTCTTATCAAAGAAAAAGAGATAACTCATGTTATTGGATCATCTATGGGTGGTCAAATGGCATTTTATTTAGCATCATTTTGTGGTTTAAATTGTTTAGTTTTTAATCCAGCATTTGGATTAAGATTTGATGACTTAAACTTATTCTTAGGATCTAAAAGTCAAAAGAAAACAATTATAGTTTTAGGTAAAAATGATGATGTTGTCCCAAATGAAACTACAACAAACTTCCTAAATGGAAATAATATAACAGGTGTAGATATTCAATATTTAGAAATTGGACACCAAATTAATTTAGAAGTATTCCAAAATTCAGTTAAAAATTTAGTATTATGAGCGCAATAGAAGAAAATAACAAAATGAGAACTCAGCAGTTAGGTGAAATGCCAGCTTCCGAAATGACTAAAAGAGAAAAGATGGCAACTGAGATTTTAGCTGGGTTGAGTGGTAGAAATGATATTACAATTGAACAGATGCTTGATCACGCAATTAAATTAACAGATTCATTAATTGAGAAATTGAATAAGTGAAACTAATTTGTATTGATAATATTGGTTGTGAAAGATTTTTAACTCTTAAAAAAATCTATGAACTTGAGTATATAGATACTTTTGATCATGGTAGTGTTATAAAAAATGATATGAGTTTTTATGATATCTATCCTATGTGGAGATTTAAACCACTCTATGAAATTAGAGATAAAAAAATAAGTAACATACTAAATGGCTAGTATAGGATTACAAGGAATAACAATTGCTAAATCAAAATATTATATTTTAGGTGAATATTTTGAATTTGAAGGATACGTAGATCCTTGGACAGTTTCTATGATATCAATACTTAACGTATTAGGTAAACCATATTGGGAACAATTAAAAATGAATAATATTTCTTTCAGTAAGGAAATTGAAGAGTTTATTCAAAGTAGATTTGATTTAATAGAAAATAAAAAATATTTGAACGATGATGAATAATGATTTTTTTGCTAATTGGCAAAATTTAGCCAATAGCTTTACACAGAACTTTATGTCTGGAGATTTTCAAAAAGCAGTTGATAACTTTAAGTCAATTCCAGGAGATGCTGAAAAAATAATGGAAAATAATATTAAATTCCAAAAAGCTTTTATTTCATATAATCAGGCAATGCTTGATATGATGGAGGCAATCAACGATAACATTAAAATTATGAAGAAATGATTTTTGCATTAGTGGTATTATCAATATCTATACAAGATAAGTGGGTTGATAGATCAAGTGTTGAGTTAGTTATGGACACACGTAAAAGAAGAAATATAAAATTAGATGAGCTTGGAATATAAAGAAAAATTTAGAATAGGTGTCTATGGTGAAATAGAAGAAGTTTATATTAACTTTTTTATTAACCAAGAAATTATTGAAGAAAATAAAATAGGAGATACTTATTTTATAAGAATAAAAAATGGAAAAGAAACTTTAACATATAGTATTCACCAAAACTATTACGATAAAGTACAATCATCAATAAGAGATTGGAAATTAGAAAAAATATTAAAGGACTAATTTAAAGAAATTAGTCCTTCTCTTATTAACTCATGATAACATCTATCATGTCTTACCACTAAAAACTGAAAAGATTTATCACCAACTACAAGAGGCAATCTTAGAATATCACCAGTTTTATAATCTTCGTTATTAGCTTCTAATACTTCAACATCAGATAGATGTATAGTTCTGTTAGGCGCCCATTCGAAATCCGAAACCTTAACTTTTAATTTAACGGTTGAATTAGTCCCTGATATTTTAAGTTCTAACTCATCTCCAATTTTATAATTATCCCAATTAATCATATAAATAATTTAATAAGCAAATATAACAATTATATCTTTAGTATATATTAAAGATTTAAAATAAATAAATTATTTTTTGAAATTTTGAATAATGTTTCTAGTAAATCTTTCTAATCTAGGACATCTATTATCAATCTCATTAAATAACGCAGTATATCCATTTTGTGTTAGGGGACTCAAATCTAATACTGCTTTAACCGCCATTATTTCTAAATCACAAACATTATTTTCATTTTGATGTTTTTGATTACTCTTATTCATTTCTAACCACTCATCAATTAATCTCTGATCTTTACATGATAATTCACCCGTAATATAGAACGGAATAATTCTAGCAGCATATTTTTTTATTATACTTGGATCTGCTGTAAAAAACTTAGCCTCATTTATTTCAGTAAACTTTTTCATAATTTATATTTTTTAATTTTTTTCTACCGGTCTCCAGGTAAAATAAACATCTTTATCCGCTTGTCTTTCAATATAACCACTTTCTAAAAATTGATCATCATTTAACACTACAAGAAATTCATAACCAATATGAAAGGATTTTATACCAGGATAATCATCATTATTTTCAATTTCTTTTTTATTGTAAAATGCAAACTGATCTTTAGTTATATCCAAATTCAACTCTTCTTTCATACCTCTTACAATAACCTCTTTTGGATCTTCACCCGATTTAAATTTCTCAGCAGCTGAATACGGCATATTAGCTCTTCTCCTTTCACGACCATCTTTAAAGATTTGTTTCTCTTCATAAAGTCTCCACCATTTACCATCTTTCTTATGTAGAATTCTAGCCCCAACAAATTGAACTCTTCTCACTAATTGACCCTCTTCATCTGTTAATTCGGTCTCACCTTCTTCTATTTCATGATAAAGGTGACCAATAGTTTTAAAAGTTCCTGTCCCATACAATTCAGTATTGATACCATGATCTTTTAACATTTGTACAAAATCAATATATTCACCTGGAATAATAATATTTTCATTAATATGAAAATCTTCAAATAATTTAATCCATTTCATAACTTATATATTAAAACTTAAATCTTATTATTTATATATAAAATATGAATTTATTTTGGGGGATATTTTGGGGAACACTAGCACAAATATTAATATTTATGCAAATACAAGGGAGTTTAAAATATCAATTCCTACAAGATCATAAATTCTGGGTACTTATGATGGGTATACCAGCATCCTGGATATTTATGGAATCTGTTAAATATCTAGTTGGTTGGGCAGATGGTCAATTGTGGCCTAGTAGATTAATTGGATTTTCAATTGGTATAATTGTATTCTCACTAATGTCACATTTCCTTTTTGGTGAAGGAATAACTCTTAAAACAGGAGTTTGTCTCTTTCTTTCAGCATGTATTTTAGGAATACAAATCTTTTGGAAATAGAATAATTTTATTATATTTGTAAAAAAATAATATGTCTACTACATTTATATTAATTATTTTAATTTTATCAATTATTTCAATTTACTTTGCTTTTAAAGAAGATAAAGTAGATGAAAAATATACAGATTTTGGAACTAAAGAAAATACCTATAAACATGATGATTGGTATGATAAATCCACCAATCATTCGA
>Ga0102831_1000011_pt1 | contig 93564 bp, 73 predicted proteins | sample ColrivemetaGS747_FD_84508 | JGI IMG/M metagenome (GOLD analysis project Ga0102831, IMG submission 84508) | Estuarine microbial communities from the Columbia River estuary - Freshwater metaG S.747 | ecosystem: Environmental > Aquatic > Marine > Intertidal zone > Estuary | place: USA: Columbia...
CGATACGTCGATGTTCTGAGGGCCGCGGATACCAATCTCAGCATCGGCACCATAATCCCAACTCGTCGGGTTGCCCATCAATACGTCGTCATAAACATAATAGATCTCCTGAGTGGCCTCGTCAATGATTAACTCAAATGTGGCGCCATCGGGAATAATTGGCGAATTGAAATGTGGTAAATTTTTCCATTGAATCACAAACTGACTATTTGGTGAGGTGCCAATTTGCTCATAATACACTCCTCCACTACCCACAGGATATGCAGAATATAATTGTTGGATATAAGGATACAGACCATTTCCTGCGTCCATTACATAATTAAGAGCCCCGGTGGTCATGCCTAATTTTACACCTCCAGTTGCACCAATCAAGGCTGTAGTAAATAAGTTCCCTTGATATAGTATTGGAAAAGGTAAAGTTATTCCAGCTTCACCTAAATACGCTAAGTTCGTATTGGTTGCCGTTGGACTTGCGCTAATATCTATAAATCCGGTGCTTGGACACTCTGAATTCCATTCGATATACTGACCCTGATTATAAGTATTCCAAGAAACCAGGGGTGTCCAATAAGAAGAGTCTCCCGGTGTACATACAGCACGCACCCTAGCAGCATAAAACTCATATGAATTAAGATTGTCTATAAGGTAAGGATGAGCTGTTGTAAATGCAGTTGTTCCTGTGCCTAAAGCAAAACCCTGTGTACCATATTCTACTTGCCATTCGGTTTCTGTACCCCCAGGTGTCCAGTCAATGGTGCCCGAGGTGAAAGTACTAGATACCACACTCACCATTGTGGGTTGTGGACAAGTTGGCGGAGGCGAAATATTAACCATATAATCTTCTGTTTCGCCCCATGTGTAAGTTCCGCAAGGTGACGGGGCTGTATTTGACTCTATGATAACTATGCGCATGCGTGTCAAACCCGAAATTGCTGTAGGAGGTATGGTAATATTAAATGGCACATTGACCGTTACAAGGGATGGTAACGGGTTGTATGAATCATGTAACAATTCATAAGTGTCAAATAAACCATTATGGTCTAAATCTATCCAAACTCGAGTACCATAAGAATAGGTTCCTCCTGAACAATTAATTAAATCCAATTCCATCGGATACGTAACCCCTGGCGACAACAAAGTAGAAATACTTGTATAATCTGAATATGTTCCATTACATGATGGCGAGGTATTATCTATGGTGTTAAGCTCAACACGTTGGATATCACCGTAGGTTGTCGAGGTTGCCCCACTTGTACAATAACAATTGAAAAAATCATTGGTAGCAACACTTACTACCGTGGAGGTGTCTATTGAGCCTGAAGCAGTACACGTAACAATACATTGGTACCAAGTATCTACGGTCTGAGAAGTTGAGTAAGCAGAGTTCGTTGCGCCAATGATATCCACAAACGGCCCTGCTGCCGATGTAGCAGATTGCCATTGGTAGGTTATGCCCGAAGCGAGTGTATTACCCGAAAGCGAAAGTGAATAAGGAACGCTTGGGCAAACTGGGCTCATCGATGCATTTGCTGTCCCTGCCGTTACTGTACCAGAACATGCCGTACCAGGAACGTAATGTATTTTAATATTCGGGCGGTAATTACCATAAGAAGCACTAGAAAGTGCTGTTGCTGTTGAACCTGCTGTTCCAGATGCCCAACCCAAGGCCAAACCCGTTTGCAGCTCACGAAAGAACGGATTGCCAGCACTTGCCGTGCCATACTTCACGTGATCTGTCATGATTTGCAAAGTACCACCAGTATAGATAAATGGGGAGGTTAAAATGAATGACTCCCAACCTGGACCAGTCACCATAAAGCCTTGATTAGTGTTGTTGTATACTGAAGTGGCGCCAAGCGTTAAGTCTCCCCAGGTTGTCCCCGTAGTGAGCGTTGTTGCCGAGTTATTAGCAAGCAATATTTCAAAATCATTAGGCGCAGTGATAGTACCAGAGGCCTTTTCCCATTCAATCTGTGTAATCATTGACCCAGGAGGAATTGCCGCCAATTCGGAAGCCAAATAAATATAACAATACTTCGAATAATTAAAAGTCGAGGTGGCCGCACTTCTATAGTAAGGGCCCGTTAAATAGCTACTAGCTGTTCCGGTTCCAATTTGTATTACTTGAGCGTTGACATATTGCCCAATGAAAAGAAAGAAAAAGCCTAATGCGTAAAGTTTTCTCATGTTTAGAATTTTAAGGCCTAAAGATAAGAAAACCCAAACAAAAAAGCCACCCCAAGGGGTGGCTTTCGAATATTAAGTGTGATTTAATTATTGTTTAACAACTCTGAATGTTTGAACTGAATTTTCAGCTGTGATTCGAATCATGTAAACACCAGTTGTCATGTTCGTGAGGTCAATCACCGAACCATTGGACACACTTGTGTTGTCAACAACTAATTTACCTTGAGCATCAAACACTTGTGCTTGAGCTGAAAGCTCAGATGGCATATTTATCGTTAACTCACCAGCAGTTGGGTTTGGCTGTACCGACATCTCAATGATGTTTGCTTGCTCTAAACCTACTGCATCGATTAACTCACAATCAGACTGATCTGAACATCCTTGTGGTGATGTAACGATTACAGCATATGAACCGTTTTGAGTAGCTGTAAATGTTGCAGTTGAACCATTTGGAACGTCTGTACCTGAGGCACAGTTGATCCATTGATAGTTCATTCCTGATGGAGTAGCAGCCAAGGTAACATCATTTACAACTGAAATCATTGCAACCGGTGTAGCATTTACAACCACAACCACTTGGTCCGTATTCTCACATCCATTCACACCTGTTCCAGTAACAGTATAAGTGGCTGTAGAAGCAGGAGCAAACGAAACGCCGTTAGCTACACCACCTGTCCAGCTGTATGAAACCGCTCCTTGAGCAGTTAATGTCACTGACTCACCAGAACAAATTGTTTGATCCATACCACCATCAATGTCTGGCAATGCCAACACAGTAACAGTTACTTGATCAGAATTTGTACAGTTATTCATTCCAGTAGCAACAACGTTATAAGTAGCAGTAGATGTTGGTACAAATGCAACACCATTCGTTACGTTTGGCGTTGTCCAAGTAAGGAAGCCATTACCAGTAGCAGTAAGTGTTGCTGAGTTGCCTTGACAAACTGCGAAGTCTGGTCCAGCATCAACAACTGGAATTGGAAGTACCGTTACCGTTGTACTTTGTGAAGCAGCGCCACAAGCGTTGGTTGCCACATAAGTCAAGTTCACAACAACTGGGTCATTTACAGTTGGCGTATAGGTTACCGTTCCATTGGTTACGTTAGGTGAAATAATACCAGAACCGTTGCTTGTTGTCCAGTATCCACCAAGACTGTTTTGTACAGCTGCGCTCAAGGATGCTGGCGAATTCGCACAAACCGTTTGAGGTGCAGAGATATTTACAGATGGGCCTGTTGAAACAGTCACCATGACTTGGTCTTGGTTAGTACATCCATTCGAACCAGTACCAACAACAGTGTATGTTTGAGTTGCATTTGGATAGAAAGGAATGCCTTGAGTTACACCATTGTTCCAAGCATAAGTAGAAGCACCAGAAGCAATTAATGTTGCGCTTAAACCAGCACAAACCGTAATGTCTTGACCAGCATCTACAGTTGGCAATGCCAACACAGTTACCGTCATTTGATCTTCATTGGTACAACCATTTGCGCCCGTTGCAGTTACAGTAAGTACTGCCGAGTTAGCAGGAACAAACTGTGTGTTGTTAGGTACGTTGTTGTTCCACTGGAAGCCAGTTACTGCTGTAGGTGTTGCAGACGTTGTAGTGGCATTCAAAATGATTGGTGTGCCATCACATATTGTCTGGTCAAGACCAGCATTTACTATTGGTTGAGGCAATACATAAACCATTACTTGGTCTTGATTCTGACAACCATTACCATCTGTACCAACTACAGTATAAGTAGCAGTAGCCGAAGGGAAGAATGGTGTAGCGTTAGTAACGCCGTTGTCCCAAGCATAAGCTAAAGCACCTGAACCTGCTAATGTTACTGGCGAAGCATTACAAATTGTTTGGTCAACACCCGCGTCAACAATAGGAAGTGCGTTTACTACTACTTCCACTGTATCAGAGTTAGCACAACCCACACCGTTCAATACAGAAACAACATAAGTTGCAGTTGCACCAGGAGCAAAATCGATACCATCAACCACGCCGTTATTCCAAGTAAATGGAGCCAAGCCTGTAGCTGCTAATGCTGTTGTGTCGCCGATACAAATTGCTTGGTCAACACCGGCATCTACTGCAGGAACAGAAGAATAAGTCACCATCATTGTATCCACATTCACACAGCCATTGAGGTCTGTACCCGCAACAATGTAATCTCCAGATGCGCCTACAGCAAAAGCAACGCCATCAACAACTCCGTTGTCCCAAACATAAGTTGAGGCACCAGCACCATTCAAGGTTAGTTGCTCTGTAGCATTGTCTGAACAAATTAATACATCCTGACCAGCACTTACCGTAGGTAGGATATTCACTGTAGTGATGTTCGTAGTTGCTGTTGAGAAACATTGCGTAGCTGGGTTTGTAGCTGTTACTACATATGAAGTTGTAATAGGAGCTGTTGTAGTGTTGAATTCTACAGTACTTGTAGTAGCGGTAGTGTCATTCAATACTGACCATAACCAGTTCATGCTCGATGTAAAGTTTGTACCTATTGCGGAGGCACCAAAGAACATGTTTGTTCTGTTAGATGAAACTGTACCGCCATTTGTATACGCACACACACCTGAAGCATCTGCATAGCGATAGTGTGAAGCACCTGTGAAGGCGTTCGTATACGTTGCAGCAGCATTATTTGTGTATGAAGTGTTATTGAAACAAATCTCAACGACAATATTAGACGTGCCATCCCAAACAAAAGGTGTTTGGAAGTTAATGGTATTGTTTGCTACACCTAAACCACTTGGTTGAAGGTAAGCATTGTAATAAACCTGTGTCAAGCCAGTTTCAAAGTTAGTTGTAAGGGCCGTAACAGAAGTGTTCGCCATGCTAATCGTATAGTCAGTAAACCCTGCAGCAGTTGACTGAGAAGTTACATCAAAACCAACTGAATTGATCGACCCTGGCAATACATTCAATGCTGATAATTCAGCAGCAGTAAATAAGAACTGTTGTTTTGCACCATAATACCAGTTTCCATAAGGAGAAGGCCATGTAGTGGTGCCATTGCCCGTTGTACCTGTACCTAATTGTGCAGTGCCTGGTACAGCAGGAATACTTTCCGCTACCAATTGAACTGTGTCTCCAGTACAAACTGCTGGTGTAGAAGAAGCCAATGAAATAACTGGATTAGGATTAATTGTTAGGGTTACAGTATCAGTAGCCGTACATACACCGTTAGTACCAGTTAAATAGATTGTGTACACACCAGGTACTGGCGTAGTAGTTACTGAAGCACCGGCTGTCGTTGCTGGCAAACCAGAGTTAGCGTCTTGAGCATCCCAAGTAAAGGTGTAAGCCGGAACAGCAGCTGAGCTAGCAGTTTCAGTGTACGTGCCGCCTTCACAATACGTTGGGTTCAAACCATTTGAAAGAATAATTGGGTTTGGATCTACCACTGTGGCTACAACAGGAGCTAATGGGCTGTAACAGCCGTTTGTACCGAGTTCTGATACATAGAATGTTGTAGTAACAGGAATGGAAGACAAATAGGTTGAAGAACCAGCTGCATAAGACTTATACTGTATAGCAAGGTTGTCTATTGCAGTTAGCATATTCAAGCCGCCTGTGCGCGCTTTTATTACATGCTTCCATGAAGATTTGTTTGCTGATAAGTAAGCAGCAGGTAATGCTACGTTAGTAAAGATATCAGTACCGTCAACATTTAATGTCAACTCGCCAGCTTCGTTAATTGTTATGGTCACATGGGCCGAAGTTGATCCTAACCATGCAGTTGAAGCATCATATGCTAATACTCCAGCGGTTGTGTTGCTGAACGATGTTGCATTCGAATTATACAACACATAAGTACCAGCTGCATTTGGCATACCTCCATAAGCATCAAAAGAAATTTTCACGCCTGTTCCCGTACCCATTTCAGCAGCAGGTGTTAAAGCTATTGGGTCTGCGTCTGGGGCAAAGCTCCATGAGAAACCATCTGCACCGCCAGAAGTTGTTTGAACATCAAATTCTACTTTGTATGCAGGAGCATCAACGCCAGCATCTACTGAAATTGCACCGTTCAAGCTGTTTGCAGCAGCGGTCAGCTCTAACCAACCCGCAACGTTTGTCGTGTTTGCTGAACCAAAAATAGAAGCGCCCGTCGCTACACCTGAAGTAAAGTCAGCAGAGTAAAATGTACTCCATGTGCTTGACACGGGAGGTAATTGAATTAAGTTTCCTGCTGTAGCAGCATCATACCAGTAGAATGAACCTGTTCCGGCTGCACCTGCTGCTGATGCAACTGATGCCGTAGGAATATTCACACCACACTGAGAACTCGCTGTTGTGATTGGCGCGGCAGGCAACTGATTTACAGTAACTGTTGCGATGTTAGAAGCAAGTGGACAAATACCTGCCAATACTTCAGCAGAATAATCTGTGGTAATAGTAGGAGTTTGATCTAAAGACAAACCTGTGCCAATAGATGTTGTTCCGGCAAACCATGTTGCTCCAGAAGAAACAGTTATGGTATAATCTTCTCTTTCACCCCAAGATGAATTTGTTGTGTAAGATGAAATCAAAGTTTCTAAACAAACTACGCGCATGCGCATCGTTCCAAATACCCATGACGGAACAGTGAATGAACCTGTTTCGGTATGAGGCCCATTGGTAGTGGCAGCTGGCTGATAAACCATCTCGCCTGCATCCAAGAAATCTCCATCTTTATTGTAGTCGATGAATATCGCCAATGAATTGTTGTAATATGAAGGTGTATCAAAACTAGATACGGCAAAATTATATGTGCTACCTGCCACCATTGGTATATTGGTTAAGGCAGAAAAATTTGAATAGCGCCCAGCTATACCAGTCGCTGTGCCAACTGTTCCTTCAAGACTTTGATAAGTTGAGGAGTTATTCAACAAAGTATCCCCACCTGAAGAAATAATCGTTACATTACTTATATCCTCATCGAAAGCAGATGAAACCGGATCATCCGCATAAGTAGCAACAGGATCAATACTTACACTTAGGTTGGTTGTTTCACCGGCACACAATGTCGATGGCGAAGCAACTGCAGTGGCAGTAAAGCCCAAAGTAGGATTATCTTGATATGACCCAGAAAGTGTAGTAACCAATCCATAAGAATTCGTAGCCGAAATAGTCCAAGAAACAGGGGCATTAGTTGGCGTAGCCAATGGAATTTCAGCAGTATATGTATTTGCTGATGTATTAGTTATTGTTCCTGAGTTATTGGTAATGCCGCCATCGTAAGAATACGTAAATGTAATGGCGTTTGAAGGACAAGAGCCTGTAATTGTAGTTAGTGTAGTTCCTACAGAACCAGCCGAGAATACCGGAAGCGTATATATTGTAGTTCCTGATGGATCTACAACAGAAATCCCAACCTCACCGGCGTAAAATCCACCATTGTTCCAAAACAAAGTATAAGTCGTTCCACTCTGAAGAGAAACTGTTTCTGTAGCGGCACCACCAGAAGTAAATGAAGAACCAATGGTAGCAACAACAGTTGCGCCGTCAAGAATTTGCATAGTTGCACCATTCCAACCGTCTCCGAAATCATCGACTAAGTTAAAGACATAATCACAAGAAGCAGGAGCAGCAAAAGTACCTGAGCCAACAAGAATCTCTGCACTGACTGTATGGTTAATTGAAGTAGTACAAGAAATGGGCGTTACACTATTCAAAGTGATTGATGGAGGCGGAGCCAATTCAACCTGTACTGCATTTGAATTTGTACTTGCACCGCCATTGGCACAAGTAACAACACATTGAAAATACGTTGAGGCCGTGATAGTCGTACTGTAAGTGAGTCCGGTTGCGCCCGGAATGTTTGTATATGTAACTCCGTCCAAGGATGATTGCCATTGATAGGATAGGCCCGTTGTTGAAATTAATGGCAAGGTATTAGAAAAGGCCAAGTCTACACTTGTAGTAGTATTGGTAACAAAAGGAGCCGAGGCTGCAATTGTAGGCACTGTTGGAGCACCAGCACAAGCAACCATTAATAAGGGTTGGAATTCCCAATAATCGTTATCTGCTATTCCTGAATTGTTTCCTGCCTGTGGTATATTTGGCGAAGTTGGCCACTGAGTTGCTGTAGTTGCATCAATTTGAACCCCAACAGTAGAACTCATAGAGCCCGCTGTGGTTCCGTATTGATCAACCACATAAATTTTGTTTGTGGTTTCTTCTAATACGATTGCCCAATACTGAAAACTAATACTTGGCGACCCTATTTCATATGAGTAGTAAAATATCCATTGTTGTCTGTTCGGAGCGGTGCCTACCGTTGTAGTGCGCACGTAATCGTTTGTTGCCGTTGGGGGTGTGCTCGTAAAAGCATCCCACATACCCGCGATTGTCATTGGAGCTAATTGCGCTGAAGGCAGTGCATCGTTGTCTCCTGGCAAGGCCATACCTAAATCAAAGGTGACAACCCCGTTTCCAGAGACCTTCCATTGGGTCACAGGGGTGCCTGCGAATTCGAATGCAAAAGGAATGGTTTGCGGTGCTGACCAACTGTTGGCCGCTTGTGACTGAGCAATAATGGTAGTTCCAGACATTAAATCAGTAGTAACTAATCCACCTGGATTTCCGCCGTTTTGCACATAATTGACTGTGTAGGTCCATTGGGCTGATGCTCCCATCGAAATAACGAGCAAAGCCAAAGTAAAAACATACGACAATCTAAACGTAAAACTTTTCATAGTAATAACTTTAGTATTTGTAATTTCGCCAAATATCGATAATTTCAATCTAAAAAAAAACTATTCTTTGAAAAACTTTAAATATTTTACTCTCGTATGCGGCTCAACACAAGGTATTGGTTTGGCAATAGCACAAAAATTGGCCGCTGATGGTTTTTCAGTTGTCTTGACGGCCAGAAATGAAGAAAAACTCAAAGCCTCTCTTCAATCGCTCGACACTTCCAAGGGGCAGACGCATCGTTATTTTGTTTCAGACTTCACGAATCCCGAAAGTGTAAAAAATGCTGTGAATGCATTCATTGAAGAACATGGCAGCATCCATATATTGATCAACAATACTGGCGGGCCAAAAAGCGGGCCCATAGTAGATGCCGACACCAATGAATTTTTAGCGGCCTTCAATCAGCACCTGATTTGCAACCACATTTTAATGCAGGCTGTGGTGCCAAGCATGAAAGCTGCCGGCTTTGGGCGTATTGTCAATATCATTTCAACCTCTGTAAAACAACCCTTGCCTAACCTTGGGGTTTCCAATACCATTCGCGGGGCCGTGGCCTCATGGTCCAAAACCTTAGCCAATGAATTGGGCGCCTTTGGAATTACAGTCAATAATGTGCTGCCAGGGGCCACCAATACACAGCGCCTGACCGAGATTGCCAAGGTGAAGGCAGAGAAAACCGGAGAAGATGTAGCTGAAATTCTTGCTGAAATGGGCCAAGAAAGCCCCATGAAAAGAATAGCCCAACCAGAGGAGGTGGCTGCTGTTGTAGCTTTTTTGGCTTCAGATGCTGCCTCTTATGTCAATGGAGTAAATATTCCTGTGGATGGTGGGCGCACTAAAAGCTTATAGCCTCAAATTTTGTTTTTCTTTGCCAAAAAAGACCGGTAGGCCAATAAAATTGGAAATCCGAAAAGCAAACTAAAGGCCAGCATGTAGCCACGGCGCGTGAGGTAAAAATCAACGACATTGGTCATTTCTGAGGCTTCGTAACCCAAGCCTAAAAAATACGCCAAGCTCAGAGGGGCCTCAAGCACATATTGCTTTCCGTTTTGAGCATAAACAATTTCTCCTTCAAATAAATTAAGACTTAGAAAAACCAAGGTGCCTCCTATTAAGAAAAAGGTAAAGAAAAACACAAACCAAGGCTTAAGTAAAAGAGATTTGAATCGGTCCATACGGCAAAGTTAGGTCAATTCTATCTAATTTCGCTTGAAGCATGAAACGAATAGCATATTTGAGTTTATCTGAGGCCTGGGGAGGCTTAGAAATGAATCAGCTGCGCAACGCTTTGGCTATGCACAGGCGCGGGCACAAAGTGCTGCTCATTGCAAATGTCGGCACTGCTATTGCCAAACGAGCCGCCCAAGAAAATATACCTTTATTTATAGTGCAGCAAAAAACAAAGCACTACCAGTGGTTTTTTGCATGGAAACTAAGTCGGTACTTATTAAAACAAGGATTCAATGAATTATTTTTTAGAAATAACCGAGAACAGAGCATTGCGGCATCTTTAGCTTTTCTTTCGTTAGGAAAAATTAAGGTACATTATTTTATGGAAATGGCGCTTGGTGGAAAGCGAAATCAATTTTTTCGAACTTTGCGTTATCGTTTCTTCACAAGTTGGTGCTGCCCCCTGCCCTACCTTAAAGATCAAGTCTTAGAATTAACCAAAGTCTCTGCAAAAAAAGTGCATATCATTCCTTCCGGAATTGAATCTTTGAATGCAGCACCATACGCTAAAAATGATGCCCGAGAACTTCTAAGTTGGCCACAAAACGCAACTTTGCTAGTTATGGTGGGGCGCATAGACCCTAAAAAACGACAAGAATTTGTCTTTGAGATGTTTCTCAAAAGACAAAACCCCGATGAAATGCTCCTTTTTGTTGGAGAAAGCACCTTGGATGAACCTTCGGACTACTATGCCGCACTACAACAAAAGGTGGGCTCCTCCGCCAAGAAAGAGCAAATAATTTTTGCTGGTTTTCAGCACAACATGCGGGCCGTTTACGCTGCGGCCGACATAATGATCATGGCTTCCGAATATGAAACTGTTGGCATGGCCACCCTTGAAGCCCTGCAACACGGGTGCCCTGTAGTGGGTGTCAATAATGGAGGCAGCAAAGCGCTTATTGAACAATATGGTGGTGGCCTTTGCTATGAAGCAAAGGATGATAAATCACTCAGTGCTTGCATTGACATGATCAAAGCCAAGCAGTTTGCCGCAATCGTTCAATCAGACTTCGAACAACATTTTAATTTTGATAACGTTTGTACACTAGTAGAGCAAACTATACTCAATTAACCGCCCGCATTTTGTAATTTCGTTCCAATGGATTTATACACCTCCAAACAACGTTGGAAATTCTTACTCATTATTTTGGCACTACTTATCGTAGGGGCGAGTTTGTTTTATTCTAACCAAAGTATCCGAAAAATTGGCGTCCGAGAGCGAAATAAAGCCAAACAATGGGCTCTTGCGCTACGCAAAAAAGCAGAACTTGTAGATTTAAGTAGTCAGATATTTAGCGCACTTCAGGAAAAAGAAAGGCAAAAAATGGAGTTGGTTGTGAATGCCCACCGCACCATTTTAGGCATCTCTGATCTGAGTATGAGCCAAGATATAGATTTTGCACTCCAAATCATTGAGGCCAACAAAGACATTCCCTTTATCCTTCTTAACGATGACGGCATAATTTCTCAATACCGAAATTTAGGGCCTAATGCAAGTGAGTCGTTTGGTGTAAACATGAAGACTGATTCTATCAAACAACTCGCCAATGAATGGGTTGCCTCGAAACGATTTTATAAAATACAGGTTTTTGAAGATATGTACATGACTCTTTGTTATGGTTTTTCAAAAGAACTTTTGCGCCTTCAGGCCCATTCCGACTCGCTCATTCAATCCTTTAATTCCGATCTAACGGACCAAAAAAACTTAGTGCCTGTTTTATTATACGATGCAAAAAATAAGACAATTGTTGCTAGCAACCTTGAGGCGCAAGCATTGACTAAAAAAAAGATTGACAAAACAATTTCGGAAATGGCCAAGCAATATGCGCCGATAGAATTGCGCTACAATGGTGAACAAAAACTTCTTTACCTCAAGGATTCTGAAGAGGTACAGCAACTTTTTTGGCAGCCCTACCTACAATTTGGCATCTTAGGGCTCATTGTACTCATTGGATATTTGTTGTTTTCAATGTACCGCAAGGCCGAACAAAATCAGGTTTGGGCCGGGATGGCCAAAGAAACAGCACACCAGCTCGGCACACCACTTTCTTCACTAATGGCTTGGGTTGCACATCTAGAGCAACAGCAAATAGACCCCATGATTCCATCGGAGATGCACAAAGATTTAGAGCGTTTGGAGAAAATTACAGATCGCTTTTCCAAAATTGGCTCAGGGGCAAAACTCATAGAAGCCGATTTGGCTGAAACTATCGAAAACAACTTAAATTATTTAAAAGCACGCTTGTCTCAAAAAGTCGAAATGCAATTTGAACTCAATGGTGAAAAACCGTTAATGGTCTTGCACAACGCCTCTTTAATTGAATGGGTTGTAGAAAATATCTGTAAAAATGCTGTTGATGCCATGGGAGGTATCGGCACGCTTAAAATTCAAATCAATGAAGTGGCCGAATGGGTACATATCGATATTTCCGACACGGGAAAAGGCCTCTCGCCCAAGCAATTCAAAACTATTTTTGAGCCTGGATATTCAACCAAAAAGAGAGGTTGGGGCTTGGGGCTCACCTTGGTGAAGCGCATTGTTGAGGAATACCATAAAGGAAAAGTCTTTGTTTTGCAGTCTGCCCCAGATAAAGGCACTACATTTCGAATCAGCATACCGCATTGACTCGGCGGCAAGATAATTCTACCTATCTTTAGCAAATCATTGTACTACCTATGGAAGCGCTTATTCTTACCGAAATTCGCAATCACATTGCCTTTTTAACCATCAACCGTCCGCAACAACTCAATGCGCTCAACAAAGACACTATTGAGGCGCTGCATTTGGCGCTAAGTCAAGCCAATGACAACCCTGAAGTTGGGGTCATTATTTTAACCGGAAGCGGCCAGAAAGCTTTTGTGGCAGGCGCAGATATCAAAGAATTTGCCAACTACAATATTGCTGAGGGTGGAATGATGGCTCAAAATGGCCAAAAACTTCTATTTGACTTTATAGAACAACTACACACACCTGTAATTGCAGCTGTAAATGGCTTTGCTCTTGGTGGCGGCCTCGAGTTGGCCATGGCTTGTCATATACGCATCGCTAGCAGCAATGCCAAAATGGGCCTTCCTGAAACCTCATTGGGTGTCATTCCTGGCTACGGGGGCACACAACGTTTGGCTCAGCTTGTTGGAAAAGGAAAGGCTAATGAACTCATTTTTACGGCCGGTATGCTCAAAGCAGATGAAGCTCTTCAGTGGGGCTTAGTCAATGCTGTGGTAGAACAAGAGGTGTTGATCGAAACGGCTGAAGCTATGGCACAAAAAATATTAAACAACTCCCCCATGGCTATTGCCGCTGCCATAAGGAGTGTAAATGCGGGTTTTGACCATTCACTCAACGGGTACCATCAAGAAATTAAGGAGTTTGGCATGTGTTTTGGCACTAAAGATTTTAAAGAGGGCACGCAGGCTTTTTTAGAAAAGCGCAAGCCCCAATTCCGTGACTAACATGAGTAGTCCCCTACGCAAATTAGTTGGCCAAACGGCCATTTATGGTTTGCCCTCCATATTGGGGCGCTTGCTGAACTATTTACTAGTTCCTCTACACACGTATTATTTTGCTCAGGCCTCTGATTATGGAGTTATCTCTGAATTATACGCTTGGGTTGCCTTTTTAATTGTATTGCTCACTTTTGGTATGGAAACGGCCTTTTTTAGGTTTCTTCAAAACGAGAGTGATAAAGAGAAAGCATATAGCGCTGCATTTTGGTCTGTGGTGGGCATCAACAGCTTGTTTTACTTATTCATACTCTATTTCAGCAACGACCTTTCCACTGCGCTGCTCTTCGAGGGGCACAACGAATATATCGTATTGCTGGGCACCATTGTAATGATTGACGCCCTTACGGCACTGCCGCTTGCGCGTCTTCGCATGGAGGAAAAGGCGCTACGCTTTGCGGCCATTCAAATGACCAGCATTGGCATCAATATTGTGCTAAATGTAGTGGCAATGGTCTTTTTTTTCAGTGCAGAACGTCCTGAGGAGGGGATTTTATTTATTCTTTTAGCCAATTTAATTGCCTCTCTTGCGAAGCCCTTGTTGTTATATGATAGAATATTTAATGTTGTATTTATAAAAGATTGGGGGCTTTACAAACGCATGTGGCGCTATGCTATTCCATTGGTAATAGCCGGGTTTGCTGGAATTATCAATGAAACTTTTGATAGAATTTTACTCAAACACCTGCTTTATGACCCTGAAATACCGCAATCATTAAATTTTGCTGAAGCACAAGTAGGTATCTACAGCGCCTGCTATAAACTAGCGATGCTCGTGACAATTATCTTACAAGCTTACCGTTACGCTGCGGAACCCTTCTTCTTTAAACAAATGCAAAACCAAGATCGCAATACCGTTTATGTGCGGGTAATGAATATTTTTATTGCAATGGTTTGTGCTGTTTTTCTGATAGTAAGCTTGAATTTGGACATTTTTAAACATTTTATTCAAAAAGAAGCCTATTGGGAAGGCTTGCGAGTTGTGCCTATTTTGCTTTTAGCCAATGTGTTCTTGGGAATCTATTACAACCAAAGCATTTGGTACAAACTGAGCGGCAAAACCCAATATGGTGCGTATATCACCATTGTAGGAGCTATACTTACCATTGCTATTAATGTTTATTACATTCCTCAATACCAATACATGGCTAGTGCTTGGGCAACCTTGATTGTATATGCCACCCAAATGGTGCTGTCCTATATTTTAGGACAACGCATGTATCCGATTCCCTACAACCTGAAGAAATTCTTTCTTTATCTCGGGCTTAGTTTGTTGTTGTTCTGGGTAGGTAGCCTCATAAATTTTGACAATACACCCTTAAAGCTTTTCTTGCGCAATGTATTGGTGCTCGTATTTATTGGTTTTGCCTTTGTGATGGAAAAGTCTTACCTTTTTGGTCCACGAACACACTAATTAAACAAAACTGCCGTTTGGTTGTTTGAATAGCTACCGAATCCCCTAACTTTGCCACTATGTCAAGTCATTCTTATAACCCTGGTCCACTTTTATCACAAATTACTGTTCCAGAAGACTTGCGCACGCAATTTAGTGAAGAGCAACTTCCTCAAATAGCGCAAGAACTGCGCCAATATATCGTGGATGTTATTTCAGAAATTGGCAATTCACATTTTGGTGCTTCCTTAGGAGTTGTAGAACTAACAGTTGCTTTACATTATGCATTTAATACTCCCGACGATCAACTTGTCTGGGATGTTGGTCACCAAGCCTATGGCCATAAAATTCTTACCGGACGCCGTGAGCGCTTTCATACCAACCGCCTCAAGGGTGGTATTTCAGGGTTTCCAAAACGATCCGAAAGTGAGTACGATACTTTTGGCGTGGGGCATTCCTCCACCTCAATTTCTGCGGCGCTGGGTATGGCTGTGGCCAATCAATACAAAGGTGAAACGCAGCGTCAGCATATTGCAGTAATTGGCGACGGCGCTATGACCGCTGGCTTGGCTTTTGAAGGGCTCAATCATGCAGGCTTTGAAAAGGATGCCAATTTGTTGGTGATCCTCAATGACAACTGCATGTCAATTGACCCCAATGTTGGCGCGCTCAAAGAATATCTTACTGACATCACCACCTCACACACCTACAACAAAGTCAAGGATGAAGTGTGGAAATTGCTTGGCAAAGTATCAAAGTTTGGTCCAGATGCTCAAACGATTGTTTCAAAAGTTTCACACGCCCTTAAAGGCACACTCCTCAAACAATCCAATCTTTTTGAAGCTTTAAATTTCAGGTATTTTGGCCCTGTTGATGGCCACGATGTCATTGGACTGGCCAAGGTGCTTGCTGACCTCAAAGACATTCCTGGGCCAAAAATATTGCATTGCATCACTCGCAAAGGAGCCGGATATAAGTTTTCTGAAGAAGGTAATCCAACCAAATGGCATGCCCCGGGGGTTTTTAACAAAGAAACCGGTGAAATTGTAAAAGTGGTGCCTAAATCACCGCAAGCTCCAAAATATCAGGATGTATTTGGACACAGCATTGTAGAACTTGCTGAAAAAAACGATAAAATTATGGGGGTCACCCCGGCTATGCCTTCTGGTTGCTCATTGAACATCATGATGCAAGCCATGCCCAAACGCGCTTTCGATGTTGGTATTGCAGAGCAACACGCCGTTACTTTTAGCGCCGGGCTTGCTACTCAAGACTTGGTGCCTTATTGTAATATTTATTCCTCATTCATGCAACGGGCTTTTGATCAGGTGCTACACGATGTTGCCCTTCAAAATCTCAATGTTGTTTTTTGTTTGGATCGCGGTGGTTTGGTTGGTGCAGATGGCGCCACTCATCATGGTGCCTATGATTTGGCTTACATGCGCATGATTCCCAACATGGTGGTTTCGGCCCCAATGAATGAAGAAGAGCTTCGCAACCTGATGTATACAGCTCAATTGCCCAATCAAGGGCCCTTCTCGATTCGCTATCCGCGAGGCAATGGGGTGATGCCTGAATGGAAAACGCCATTTAAAGAAATAAAAGTTGGCCAAGGGCGAAAAGTAACTTCTGGTGAAGATATTGCCATTTTAACTATAGGCCATCCAGGAAATTTTGCACAAAGCGCAATTGAACAACTTAAGGGTTCTGGTGTCTCAATAGCGCATTATGACATGCGCTTTGTCAAACCACTAGACACCCTGCTTTTACATGAAATATTCAGTAAATTCAATAAAGTCATTACCGTTGAAGACGGTTGTTTGATGGGGGGCTTTGGCTCAGCAGTACTTGAATTCATGATTGACCAAAAATACCAAGCAGAAGTTACCCGTCTGGGCATTCCCGACGAGTACATTCACCACGGAACACAAGAAGAATTGTGGGCAGATTGTGGCTTTGATGCCCAATCAATCGTACGAACAATATCTACTATTTTTGGTCTAGAGCAAGAAAAATTTCTGCAGCAACACGTCGGTTAAAACCAAATTATTGTAATTTGGACCAAAACTTTAACGACTACCATGCAAAAAACTAACTACAGTGCCTTCGGGACACTTATTGTCATCTTTTTTTTCTGGGGATTTGTAGCTGCATCAAACGACATCCTCATTCCTGTTTTTAAAAAAGCGCTTGATCTGAGTCAATTTGAATCACAGCTCATAGCTTTTGCCTTCTATGTGGCTTACACTGTAGGTTCCTTAATCTATTTTGGTATTTCTGGCTTACTCAAACAAGATATTCTCAACAAATTGGGTTATAGAAACGGTCTTGCCCTTGGGCTCTTGATTTCTGCCGCAGGCACCCTTCTATTCATCCCGGCATCTACCAACGGGGGTTCATTTCCACTTTTACTTAGCGGACTCTTCATTGTAGGCCTTGGCTTTTCATTGCAGCAAACTGCCGCCAATCCCTTGGCTATTCAGATGGGAGACCCAGCGAAAGGCAACGCCCGGCTCAGCATGGCGGGCGGCATCAATAATTTAGGCACCACCATAGGGCCTGTCATTGTATCGTTTGCCATTTTTGGTGGTTTGCCCAAAGGAGAAACCAGCCTTGATTTGACAGCAGTTCAGGGGCCTTACCTAATTCTAGGCGCCACTTTCGTGTTAGCAGCCTTATTCTTTAAGTTTTCATCGGTTCCTGATTCCATTGGCGACGATAGCCAAAACGAACCAGGACAAGTCTTAAGCACGCTCCGCGAACCACAAGTCATTTTAGCCATGATAGCCATCTTCTTGTATGTGGGTGTGGAAGTTGCCACAGCAAGTAACCTGCCTGAATTTATGAAACAAAAAATAGGCACAAGTGAAGACGAGGTAGCTCCATTTGTCAGTCTGTTTTGGGCATCTATGATGATTGGCCGTTGGGCATCAGCAGCAGGTGTTTTTGAAAAATCTAAAATTTTCAATCGTATAATGGGAGTGGTATTGCCTCTGGTTGCCTTCGGAATATTTGCCCTCGCCAATACAATAGGTGGATCGGATATTTATTCATTTATACCAAATATAGGCTTGGTCTTTGTGCTTATTGCAGCAGATTTTATTTCAAGCGGCAATCCAGTTAGACAAATCGTCATTTATTCATCCTTAGGAATAGTGGCCTTACTTGTTGGAATTTTTAGCGCTGGCAATGTGAGTGTTTTTGCCTTCATTTCTGTAGGTTTATTCTGTTCAACGCTTTGGCCGTGCATCTTTACCTTGGGCATTGCTGGTCTAGGTAAACGCACCAATACTGCCTCAAGCCTTTTGATCCTTATGATCATGGGCGGTGGTTTTATTTCATTGGCACAAGGAGCTTTAGCCGACGAAAAACTCCTTGGGATTCAACAATCCTATTGGGTTGGCGTGGTGTGCTTTATATATCTTGCTTACTTTGCTATTCGTACCAAAACTATTCTTAAAAACAAAGGCATTGATACCTTTGATGCCCCTGCTAGCGGACACTAAACAGAATGTACAAGATAGAATTTCACGACTTTTTTAATGCAGCTTTTTCTGTTGACTGTATTATTTTTGGCTACGAAGCAGGGCAAATTAAAGCCCTTGTAATCAAGCGAGCTATGGAGCCCTATAATAATTATTGGGCCATCCCTGGAGATTTGGTTTACCCTGACGAAGACCTCCCTGTGGCGGCTGAAAGGGTGCTCAAAGAGCTCACCGGTCTTGACCATATTCCCATGCACCAGTCTCAAACTTTTGGACACCCCAAAAGACACCCTCAGGGGCGCGTAATTACCATAAGCTACTTCGCCTTGGTTCGTATTGATGCATTACATGTGAAGGCATCCTCATTTGCAGAAGAAATCAGCTGGGTACCCATCAATGCTTTGCCAACTCTGGCATTTGACCACAACCATATCCTTGAAAGCACCTATGAAATACTGAAACAAAAATTGCATCATGAGCCCGTCTGTTTTGACTTGCTTGCAGAGCGCTTTACGCTTCATGAATTTCAGCAACTTTACGAATTTGCTTTTGAACAAGAACTAGACAAAGCAAATTTTCGTAAAAAAATCAAATACATACCATTAATTGGCCTTGAAGAAAAACAAAAAAATGTCAAGCATCGGCCAGCCAAACTTTATAAGTTTGATAGAGAAAGCTATCAAAAACAGCTCATTAACGGAGATTATACATTTAAAATGTAAATTTTTACTACTTATTGTATTTTTTACAATAATGTTTGTATCTTCGACTTGCGCTTTCACTCGAATTTGAAGCGTCATACAGGTTAATAATCAATTGAAACGGAGAAGAGTGTCTCCGTTTCTTTTTTAACAAAATTGCCCTTGAACTCTTTTCAAAAGTTATTGTTATTTGTACAATAATTTAATTTTTAGTTATATTTAACCCACTCTAAAACTATAAACATGATCAAAAAACTCGTCATGACCCTATTTTTATTAATAGGCGTCTCGCAAGTCTATGGACAGTCTGTCAGTGGTACTATACTAAATGAACGTGCGGAAGCTGTTCCTTATGTAAAAATCACTGTGAAAAACACCAAAAAACTTTTTTTGTCTGACGGTAAGGGTCAATTTGAAATTCAAGTTGGCAATTTAGACTCTGCGGTGCTCATTTTTAGTGCGATGGGCTATGAAAAACTCGAATTTCCTCTAGAAGGGAAGTCCGTAGTTAGTGTAACCCTGCAAGAATTGTCTCAAGATACCAAAGATGTGGTAGTTGTGGGTTACGGCACTGCCAAATCCAAAGAACTCACCGGCGCCACTTCAAAAGTAAAGGGTGAAGATTTGGAAAAGATGAATATGACCCGTATGGACCAGGCCTTACAAGGGCAAGTTTCGGGTGTTACTATTTCAAGCAATTCGGGTTCGCCTGGCGGCTCTTCAAACATTCGCATTCGCGGACTTTCCACCTTCGGTGACAACGACCCCTTGATTTTGGTAGATGGCGTAGTATACGACTCTGAGGGGCTCAACGCGCTCAATCCATCAGATATCAAGTCAATCAACGTACTTAAGGATGCCACTGCGGGTATTTACGGTGTGCGCGCTGCCAATGGTGTAATTATTGTAGAAACTAAAAATGGCGCCATTAACCGCAAGCCTAGTCTCGAATATAACGGGTATTACGGCATTCAACAAACAGCTCGTAAACTCGACTTGCTTACTGCCGAGGAATATGCTGTAATTAAAAATGAAGCCTTTGCTTTTGGAGGCCAAAGCATGCCATTTGCCAATACCAATCTAGGCACCGGCACCAACTGGCAAGATTCTGTTTTTAGCAATGCGCCTGTACAAAGCCACAATTTATCATTGAACGGCGGAACGCTCAACACAAGGTATTCTATTGGCCTTGGGTATTTTAACCAAGAAGGTATTGTTGGTGCAGACAAAGCCAACTTTGGGCGCTACAATGCGCGTTTGAATTTTGCTACAGATATGTCAGAAAAACTCAAACTCAATTCTGTATTGCTCTTCTCTTCTGATATGCGCAGCACCTTGCCTGAAAATGGCATTGGCTCAGTATTATACAATACAATCAATGCCTTCCCGAATGAACCCATTTACAGCAGCCCTGGCACCTTCTCATACATGGAAGAGGTAAGCGATATCATCAATCCAATTGCCCAAATGATGAATCAGTACAATTGGAGCACTGCAAACAAATTTGTTGGTAAAGAGGAGTTTATTTATGAATTCAATGAAAATCTTTCTTTCACTAATCGATTCAATTACAATTACGCCAACGTTGACAGTAAAGTCTTTTCGCCACTTGTGTGGTACGGAGATGGCAAATACGCCAACACGGCTGCCAATTCCGCTCTAGAATCTCCACAAGTAGAAATCGCAGACAGCGTTTTCATCGAAAGAGGGGCGGCCGTTTACGAAGAAAGATCTAGCTTTTTAGACCTTACTTTTGAGTCCTTTTTGAATTATGAGAAAACTTGGAATGAAGACCATAAAATCAAAGGAACTCTTGGTGCATCTGTCTTTGAACGCAAAGGTCAATCATTGAATGGGGTGGCATTTGGTATCCCAAATAACTCTTTGGACTATGCAGACATTTCTGCCAATACCGCTCAAGGAGGATTCTTAAACAATGTGAATTCATGGGAATTTAAAGAGCGTTTATTGTCTTCGTTTGCCCGTGCAGAATATGCCTACAAAGAAAAATACTTGGTTTCGGGTATTCTTCGTAGAGACGGCTCGAGTAAATTTGGCCCCAATAGCCGTTGGGGTATTTTCCCAACAATTTCAGGTGGGTGGTTGCTTTCAGAAGAAGACTTTTTTAAGAGCAAAACCATTGATTTTCTTAAACTTCGTTTGAGTTATGGGGTTTCTGGTAACGACCAAATCCCAAACTTTGCCTACCGCGCCCTACTTAACGGAGAAGGGGTATATGTTTTCAATGACCTCATCACACAAGGTGTTGCTATTGGCCGACCTGCCAACCCAGATCTCAAATGGGAAACTACACGTCAACTCAATGTGGGAGTAGACCTTACATGGTTAAAAGTGCTCAATTTCACAACGAACTACTTCATCAAAAACACCAATGATTTACTCTTCCAGCCAGATGTTTCGGCATTATTGGGTTCTTATGGCCCTGGGGGTTACCCGCCAATTATCAATGCCGGTGACGTATCTAACAAAGGTTGGGAATTTGAGGTGGCTTATCAATCCGATCGCAAAAAATTATTACAAACTAACCTCAATTTTAACTTTACCACCATTAATAATAAAGTTGTAAGTGTACCCGAGGGCATTCAGTATATTCCCGGAGCTGCTTTCAGTGTGGGTGGTGATGTAGCAACGCGCTTCGAACAAGGTTATGAAATTGGTTATTTCTTTGGTTATCAAACAGCCGGAGTGTTCCAAACACAAGAAGAAATAGACAATGCTGCAGTAGTTCAAGAAGGCGCGCAGCCCGGAGATTTGATTTTTGTTGATCACAATGGCGACGGTAAAATCAATTTTTCTGATGACTCAGACAAAACATACCTTGGTTCAGCTATACCTGACTTTACAATGGGCTTTGCTTTTAATTTCAGACTCCATGGATTTGACCTCTCAGGTAATGTTTATGCTGCACTTGGCCAAGAAATCATTCGCAACTACGAGCGCCAGCAACCCTATGCCAATCAATTGGCTTATGTCATAGACCGTTGGACCGGCCCAGGATCTACCAATGAGCACCCACGCCTCACCACCGGACCAACCAACAATAATCTATTTTCTGATTATTACGTCGAGGACGGCTCATTTGTGCGTTTGCGTAACCTTCAATTTGGTTATACACTGCCAGCTAGTGCATTGCGAAAAATAAATATCGAATCATTACGTATTTATGTAGCTACTAACAACCTCATCACCCTGACCCGCTACATGGGCTTCGATCCTGATCTAGGCGCATCAAATGTATTGTCAGCAGGGGTAGATTATGGTATGTACCCACAAGCGCGTTCATTAATGAGCGGTATTCAAATCAAATTTTAAGTAACAAAGCCATGAAAAAACTACTTTATACCTTAATCGCTTTTGTAGGCATTCTTGCTTTGCCTTCATGTGAAAAATTTCTCTCTGTAGATCCGCCATATGCACAAGATGCAGAGAATTTCTTTCAAACCCCCGAAGATTTCGAGCGCGCCCTTGTTGGTGCCTATGACTTACTTCAAGGTTCCTTTCTTACACTTTGGATTGGTGAAATTGCCTCAGACAACGCTATTGCCGGAGGAGAAAGCGTCAATGATTCTAAAGGTCTACACGACATTGACAACATGACCCACGGTGGTGTCAATGCAGAATTGCGCAGTGTGTTTCGTTGGAATTATACGGGAATCACCCGAGCAAACTATATCCTTGAACATCAAGACAATATTGATTTTCCGGGAAAAGCACACATCATTGCAGAAGCCAAATTCCTTCGTGCCTATTATTATTTTGAGCTTGTCAAATTCTTTGGCGACGTTCCGCTCATTTTAGATAAGCGCATTGGAATTGAAGAAGCACGCACCATTCCTCGATCACCAAAAGAAGAAGTATATGCCCAAATCGAGGCTGATTTAAGCGCTGCTGCTGCTGTGCTTAATCCGATTGCAGCTCAAAAAGGGCGTGCCACACAAGGCGCTGCTAAGTCTTTGCTTGGCAAGGTGTATTTATATCAAAACAAATTTACCCAAGCGGCTGAAATTCTAGAAGAAGTCATCGCTTCTGGGCAATACAGCCTTTACCAAGACTATACGCAACTATTTAGTGTGGCTGCCGAAGGCAATCCAGAAACTATCTTTGATATCGAATATACAGGACTTGAAGGCGGAAGCTACGGCTGTTTGATCTGTCTTGAGGGCAACGCCGCGGTTGGTTTCCAAGGCATTCGTCAGTATACCGGCCCAGTTTACGGAGATGGAAACTCCTATAACCTTCCTACTCAGGAGCTTTACGCCGCGTTCTCCCCTATCGATGTGCGCCGAGATGCTACCGTATTGGACATAGATGCCTTTATTGCTTCTCAACCAAACGCAGCATCAATCACCTATGCAATAGGAGCGGGAGGCCATACAGGATATTACAACAACAAATACATCAAGCGTCAAGGTGAAATTGGCTTGCCAGACAATGACCTTACTAGCCCGGTTAATTACAGAGTGCTTCGATATGCCGACGTTCTACTGATGGCTGCAGAAGCTAATTACCAGATTGGCAATGCATCACGCGCTACCCAACTTGTCAATCAGGTGCGTTCACGCGCAGGCGTCCCTGGAGCATCTATCAATAATATTCAGAAAGTCTACAATGAGCGCCGAATGGAGTTGTCCGGAGAAGGCTTGCGGTTTTTTGACCTGGTTCGCACTGGCCAAGCCGCACAATATATCCCTGGATTTGTTGTAGGCAAACATGAATTATTTCCTATTCCACAAGTAGAGATTGACCTTGCAGGGGGTAATTGGACACAAAACCCTGGTTATTAATCACTAAAACCAAAACCATGAAAACAATTTTGCTTAGCATTCTTAGCATTGGTCTTGCACTTGTTGCATGTAATAAATATGAGCCAACTCTTGGCCCGGCGCCTTCAGCGGCCGATGCTGAATTTACGATGACTGTATCTGCAGCCAACGAAAATATTATAGAATTAAGTGCCAACAATCCAAATATTCAATGTGTTTGGGACTTTGGAAATGGGTCAAAGGCTCAAGGGGCCAATGTTTCGGCGTCTTACCCTTATGCAGGTACCTACACCATTAAATTAACCGTTTTTGGAAAGGGCGGAAGCAGAAGTTCTAGCCAGCAAGTAACGATTGCCAATGACGACTTTGGCCTTCTCAACAACCCTTACTACACTATTCTGACCGGAGGCATCAGCGGCCCCGGGTTCAAGGTTTGGGTCGTTGACTCTGCCGCTTCTGGCCACATGGGTGTGGGCCCAGACCCAGAAAGCGCGTTGGGCCCAACTCCAGAATGGTGGGCAGCAGGCCCGAACGAAAAACCAGGATGTGGATTGTATAATGACCAATATGTGTTCCATTTGAATGGATTTAAATTCGATATGATCACCAACGGAGACGTTTATCTACACAATTCTCTTGCCGCTTCTTTTCCTGGCTCTTACCAAAACTTAGGCGACTTTACTGCTCCATTTGATAACCAAATGAACGAAAGCTGGTTGCTCACAGAAGACGGAGACCCGACTATAACCATCTCGGGCAATGCCTTTCTGGGTTTTTACACCGGCCCACGTGTATACCGAATTTTGTCAGCCACTGATTCTACTTTGCATTTACAATACGGACACCACGAAGGCGGTCTTAAGTGGTATGTAAAACTCAAGACCCAATAAATTCTAAAAAATGAAGTTCTTAACACTAATATTCCTCAGCTTATCATTATTTAGTTGTGATCCAGACGAGCCTAAAACACCCGGGCTGCCAAGTAATTTACAAACGCAACTGACTATTACCAATGGCGAAGTCCATGTACAAGCAAGTGCCGACAGTGTAAATTTCTATACCATAACTTTCTTTGACAACAACGATAGCATTACCGTTGAAACACAAGATGGCGAGGCAACGCATGTATTTAACTCTTCTGGCACCTACACTATTCGTACACGAGCACACACCCTTCAGACTTCCTTCATTGAGAAAACAGAAGAGGTTGTAATTGAAATAAGTTCAGGAAATACAGGCGCACCAAGCTCTGGATTTATAAGTCCCTTGTCTTATCCCAACATGACACTTGTTTGGCACGATGAATTCAATGGCGCAAGCCTTTCCTCAGACTGGACCTACGATATTGGAACAGGCAATTGGGGTTGGGGAAATAACGAATTACAATATTACAAGCAAGACAACGCTGTAGTGTCGGATGGCTTATTAACTATTACAGCAAAAAACGAAACTTTCAATACATCTAACTATACCTCGAGCCGAATTAAAACCCAAGGTATCAAATCATGGAAATATGGTCGTATTGATGTTCGTGCTGCACTACCCTATGGGCAAGGGCTATGGCCTGCTATTTGGATGCTTGGCGACAATATTACTTCAGTCGGTTGGCCAGAATGTGGTGAAATTGACATCATGGAATTAATTGGCGGCGCTGGTGCCAATGACAGAACCATTCACGGTACTGTTCACTGGAGCAACGCCGGGTCTCATGCGCAGTTTGGTGGTAGCAAGTCTCTTAGCTCCGGTAAGTTTGCAGATGAATTCCATGTCTTTTCTATCATCTGGGATGCCAACTCCATTCATTGGCTTTTAGACGATGTTGAGTATCATTCTATTGATACAAGCCCAGCAGAATTGTCTGAATTTCGGGAAAAGTTTTTTATCATTCTCAATGTTGCCGTTGGGGGTAATTGGCCAGGATCTCCGGATGCCAGTACAAGCTTCCCACAAAAAATGTTTGTCGATTACGTACGCGTATTTCAATAATAATACCCCATGAAATTTATTGCATTCTCTTTATTAGTTGCTTTGCTTTTTAGCGCTAGCGATATTGATAAATTGTATTTTACCCATCCTACTGAAAATGACATCGAGGCGCTCATTGCCAATATGACAATTGAAGAAAAGGTGGGTCAAACTTGCCAAATAACTCTTGACGCAATTCACAAGACGGACCAAAAAGGACAAGCGCTTATACCAGAGCAAATTGACGAAGCCAAACTTAAAGAGGCACTAGAGGTTTATCACGTTGGTTCGGTGCTGAACGTGGGCTGGCACACTTTAAAACTTGAAGAGTGGAAATCTGTGATGTCGGATATTCATGCACCATACCTCAAACACGAACAAAATATCCCATTGCTTTATGGCATAGATGCCATACACGGGGTGAACTATACCGTTGGTGGTACTTTATTCCCCCAAGAAATTGGACTAGCAGCAACATGGAATCCTGAATTTGCCAAGCAAATGGGCGAAGTAACGGCCTATGAATGCAGAGCGTCTGGTATTCCTTGGAATTTTTCACCGGTGCTTGATCTTGGTCGTCAACCACTTTGGTCAAGACACTTCGAAACCCTAGGTGAAGATCCAGTTTTGGCTACTAAAATGGGTGTTGCACTTGTTGAAGGCTATCAAGGGCCGAAGGGCGACGTAGACCAATTCCACGTTGCCGCGTGTCTCAAACACTTTGTAGGTTATAGTGCAAGTTTTTCAGGCCGTGACCGCACACCTGCTTTCATTCCTGAGAAATACTTGCAAGAATTGTACCTCCCTACATTCAAAGCCGCTGTTGAACAAGGGGCGCTGACACTAATGATCAATTCTGGTGTAGTTAATGGCATACCGGGCCATGCCAATTACCAACTACTTACCCAAACGCTTAAAAAAGATTGGGGCTTCAAAGGTTTTGTAGTCTCTGATTGGGAAGATTTTATTATGCTCCATACCGTGCATCATACTGCCGCTTCACTATCCGAAGCAGCGATTCAGGCCTTTAATGCCGGAGTAGATATGAGTATGGTGCCTTCCAATCCGCAATACAAAACCTACTGTCAAGACATGATTCAAGCAGTACAGGATGGTAAAATCTCCATGGAGCGCCTCAACGATGCAGTGCGTCGCATTCTTTATGTTAAGAATAAGCTTGGGCTTTTCCAAAATCCGATGCCAGACATGGACTCATACACAAAATTTGGAAGTAACGCATTTAAATCAATAGCCAGAAATGCCGCACTGGAATCAATCACCTTGCTAAAAAATGAAGGTGGTGTATTGCCATTAAACGCAAAGCAGCACATTTTAATTGCGGGCCCAGGGGCAGATAATCTCAATATGCTCAATGGCGCCTGGACGCACACATGGCAGGGCTTAGATACCAATTTCAATTCTCGGGAAGAAACCATTTACCGCGCTGTACAACGTCTCTTTCCTACGCCCGGCATGGTCGATTATCAAAAAGGAGTGGAGCTCTTCATGGAGAACGATTTTGAAGCCTCTCGCTTCGACAACTTAAAGGCTTACCAAAAGGCTATTAAGAAAAGTGACGTTGTCGTGCTCTGCTTAGGAGAGTTGCCATCCACAGAAAAACCTGGTGATATTCATAGTCTTCAGCTCGATGAAAAACAAAAGGAGTTAGTGCGCTTAGCTAAGTCGGCAAATAAGAAGGTTGTTTTGGTATTATTAGAAGCAAGGCCGAGAATAATCAATGACATTGAACCACTCTGCGACGCAATTATTCAGGCATATTTACCCGGAGACTTTGGCGGTGATGCATTGGCTCTTTTACTTTCTGGAGATGCAGATTTTAGTGGTAGATTGCCTTACACCTATCCTCGATACGATGGGGTGATAGAATTTTATGACCACCCCGGTAGTGTTGCTAGAGCAAAATCTGGACAGTTCAATGCATACAATCCACAATGGGATTTCGGTTTTGGGCTATCCTATGCTATGGGTATGATCAATGGGGTCAGATTTGCCCACAAAGACGAAAACAAAGGGACTTTTGACATTGAAGTGAATGTAAGCAACCCGAACAACACTCATATAAAAATGGTTGTGCCCATTTATTTGAGTGATTTATATGCCAGTACCACTCCAGAAAACAAAAGATTGATTGATTTTTACAAGGTTTCTCTGCGTCCGGGAGAAAACAAGACACTTGAATTTAGTTTTGATGCAAACACCCTCAAACGCATAAGTGCCGATGGCAAATGGCGAGCGGAAAAAGGTACTTTTGAAATTTTATGTGGAACACACAAGATTGCATTTGAACTTTTTGATGATATTATTGTTGAATAAATTGAGCTCATTTTTTGCTTATTGTATTTTTTACTATATTTAACCCGTTCATAGGTCAAACTATGAACACAATAACCTCTAATACTTAACAAAATGAAAAAACTGTACTTTTTACTTTTTGCTCCAATCTTGAGTCTTTCTGCTCAGATTGAAGGCACTTGGAAATTAGCGCCACAAGCAGCTGCATTGGGCGTTGGTCCTTCAGGCCCAGGCGACATGAGCTGGTGGTCTAATGGCGCTGGTGATGTTACTACGCGTGCTTGTTTATTTGACGACTCAATTAAATTTGAAGCCAATGGCACCATGACACACTACATGGACGGCTCTACATGGCTAGAAGCTTGGCAAGGTGCGCCAGAAGGTTGTGGCACTCCCGTTGCTCCACACGTTGGTGGCGCAGCAACATACAGCTATGATGCAGCCGCTGGTACACTTACAGTGAACGGCCTTGGTGCTCATATTGGTTTGGCTAAAGTAATCAACGGTGCTGAAATTGCCAGCCCTGCTGCAGCAGCAAGTTCAATTACTTACAACGTTGCTATCTCAAATGGCGGTAACACCCTAACTGCTGATATCAATTTTGGTCCAGGATGGTGGCGTTTTGTTTATGAGCGCACTGTTCCACTTGCTGTTCAAGACTATGACGTTACTTTCCGCGTAGACATGTCACAATACAGTGGTTCATTAGCTGGTGGTGTATTTGTTAACGGTACATTTAATGGTTGGTGTGGTACTTGTAACCCAATGACTGATATGGGTAACGGTATGTGGGAAACTACTTTGCCTTTGCCTCCAGGTGGAATTGAGTACAAATTCACTATTGATGGTTGGAATGCACAAGAAGAATTCGTTGGTGGAGAATCTTGTACAGTTACTGATCCAAGCGGACAGTATACAAACCGTTTTCATGCTGTAGCTGGAGACATTACATTGCCTAACGTTTGTTTTGCAAGTTGTGATGTTTGTACGAACGATGTTTCTTTTGCCGTAGACATGAATGATTACATTGCAGGCGGTGGTTCTACAACTGCAGGTGTATTCTTGAATGGTAACTTCAACGGCTGGTGTGGTACTTGTACTCCTATGACCGATGCCAACATGGACAACGTATGGGATGTAACTGTAGCTATTCCAGCTGGTGCAATTGAATACAAATTCACTATTGACGGATGGAACGTTTCTGAACAATTTGCAGGTGGCGAAGCTTGTACAATTACAGATCCAAGTGGGCAATTTACAAACCGTTCTTACACAGTTACAGGTGCAGCTACCATTGGTGAAGTATGTTGGGAAAGTTGTGAAGATTGTACAACTGGATTGAACGAAAACAACAACACCGTTGCTGTTTACCCAAATCCAGTAAATACAATATTGACTGTTTCAGCTACTGAATCTATGAACGCAATTCGTATCGTTGACCTTACAGGCAAAGTTGTTGCTGAGTACAATGGCAATGGCATTACACAAGAAATCAATGTAGAAGACCTCAAAGCAGGTATCTACACAATCCAAATTGAAACAGCGGCTGGTAACAGCAGCAAACAATTTGTGAAAAAATAAGAAGTTGATTGATGAAAAGGAGGGGCTTTCGAAAGAGGCCCCTTTTTTTGTGCCTATAATCGGTCTTGTATACGTATTTTTGCACTATGGATCACGACATTGAATTGCGTTTTCAACAACTCCAAAAGCATCTTGAAAAAGATTTTGGCCCAGGAATGGACATGTCTACCTTTCTTTTTTTGGTTGGCGTCAATGAACTTGGCATGGGGCACCAAACTTTTTCAAAACAACAAAAAATGGAGCTCATGCACATTGCCATTTGCACGCTACTCGAACCCTATGGCTATTATACGTTCGAGGGTCGAGATGCAGATATGTGGCCTCATTTCTCCCTAAATCAAGCGCTTCCGCCTTTAGACCACCAACAACAACAACACCTGCTTAAAGAAGCCCTCTTGGAATACTTCATTAAAAATGAATATTACCATGAAACGCCTTAGTTTATTAATCTTGCTACTTGCCTCCTGCCATCCGACCGAGGTGGTGCTCAGAAATAGTAAAACACAAAACGCTTTTCAAATAGAAGAAGCGCAAGATCTAAGCAATGTCAAAAAAACAGAAAGTCGTGCAGCCTCTGTTTTAAATCCAACTACAGCGCACAACAATCCGCATGCGCACATAGAGGAAGAAACCAATATTTCAATTGGCACTCCTCATGATTCAATTTCGCACCAGTCAGAAAACTCATATCATCCTTCAGTCGTTAGAAAACCAAGACAAGTTAGCAAGGAATTATTCATCAATCACAATCATTCTCAAGTAAAAATAGCCCAGCCCAATGGCATTGTGAGCAGCACGCGCTTTTTTATTGGTCTCTGTGCTGTTGTATGTTTGGTTTTTGGTGTTGTGCTATTTTTCATTGGTGGCATCATCGTAGACACCATTGGGGCTTTGCTTCTTGCTTTTGGCTTAGTTTTTGTGCTGATTTGGCTTATTTTATCTTTACTTCAAGGACTTTTTAGTGTAATTTTGTAACGATGTCTGAAGTTAACCAACAGCCTCCTTCCCTGCTTAAAACCTACTTGGTTTTTACTAAGTTTCGCCTTTCCTTTCTCGTCATTTTATCTGCCCTTAGTGGTTACTTATTTGCCGGTGGGAAAAACTGGTATGAAATACTTTTACTCCTATTAGGTGGAACACTCGTAACCGGCGCGTCGAATGGTGCTAATCAAATCTGGGAGCGCGAGCTCGACCAAATTATGAACCGCACCAACCAACGGCCACTACCAACCGGGCAAATGCAATTAAAAGAGGCCTACATTATTGTCCTTTTATTTTTAACTATCGGAACGTATTTGCTCTATCTGATCAACTTTAAAAGCGCGCTGCTTGGCTTATTCGCATTTGTTAGTTACGTATTTGCCTACACTCCCCTTAAACGAAAAACCCCTTGGGCTGTCTTTATTGGTGCCTTCCCGGGTGCCATACCACCGTTTTTAGGGGCTATTGCTGCCACAGATCAATTTGGATTTATACCTGGCATCTTATTTTTTGTGCAGTTCACATGGCAATTTCCACACTTTTGGGCCATTGCCTGGGTGCTTTATGACGATTACAAAAAAGCTGGTTTCTCCTTGCTGCCCTCAGCAACAGGAAAAAGCAAGGCCTCAGCATTTCAAATCATGGTTTATTCGTTAGCTCTGATCCCATTTAGTCTGATGCCGTGGATTCTTGGCTGGACAGGGCTCATCACGCTTGTTATTGGCAGCTTCATGGGGGTTTGGTTCTTTTACCTCTCTTATAAGTTGTACCACAGTTGTGCCACTGCTGATGCGCGAAAACTAATGTTTGCTTCTTTTGTTTATTTACCAATCATACAATTTATTTATGTGATTGATCGTAGTGACTATTTTTTTAAAATATTAAAATTCTAGTATGAATCGTGAAAATGAAATGAGCCCAGAGCTCAAAGAAAAAATGAAAAAAAACCTCGTTTACGTAGGTATTTTCAGTATTGTCATGCTCTTTGCCGGACTTACTTCTGGTTATTATGTCTCAATGGGCAAATCATTTTGGCTCAAATACCCGCTGCCAAATGGTTTTTATCTAAGCACACTCTTTATTGCGCTAAGCTCACTAAGTTTTTGGTTTGCCATTCAAAGCGCCAAAAAAGACAAACAAGGCCAGCTGAAAGGAGCGATGTTAGCCACGCTTATTTTTGGAGCTGGTTTCATTTATTATCAATTTGTTGGTTATGGTCAGCTAGTAGATAAAGGGGTTAATCCAGTAAATGACATCTTGGTAACGAATGGTCGCTATGGTGAGTACTTTGAATTTAAGTACAAAGGGGCCCTTGTTGCGGTGGATGGAAATAATTACCTCATCAATGGCCAGGAAATTCAAGATGCTGAATTTCAAAAAATTCAAAGTTATTTCAAACAGTTTGAAAAATTATCCCGAACCAAGGCCAAGCAGATCAATGTCCAAAACCAAGACATTGAATTATTTTACAATGGCAGCCCCGTGCTCATAAAAAACAGTCGCCTGTATGTCAACGATAGCACTCAATTCACCTACACAGATGAGCTGCGCTTGAGTGAATTAGCTGTGAATATCCGTGACAAACGCGGCGATTTCTTTGCGCACGGCACCTATGGAAAAGACTTTACTATTTACTATGCAGGAAAGGAACTTCAATATAAAAACCGTTCACTTCTCTATAACGGCATTCCGCTCAAGCCGCATATGCAGCTTTCGGCCATGCAATCTGCAGATACCGCCTCTGCTTATTTGTACCTAATTAGCTTCGTGCACTTGTTACATGTGCTAATTGCACTTTTATATCTTGTAAAAGTTGCAATTGCCTCATTCACAGGTAAGTTCAATTCTCAAAATACCTTGTCACTCAGATTGAGCAGTATCTTCTGGCACTTTTTAGGGCTTTTATGGCTGTATTTACTCGTGTTTTTGATTTTTATTCACTAAACTTGCACAAAAATTTTTCTTAAAATGGCCGGACACTCTGCACAACTAGACGCCAAAACATTATGGGGAGGAAAAGAATCCCCTTTTCAAACAAGTTATGGCAAACTAATGATGTGGTTCTTCCTCGTTTCGGATGCCCTCACTTTCAGCGGTTTATTAATTGCCTATGGTTTTACTCGCCACGATGCTCAAGATGCATGGCCAATTGGTGAAGAGACCTTCAATTCCATGCCTTTTTTAGGCCATGGATATCCATTGCTTTACGTAGCCCTGATGACTTTCATTTTGATTGTTTCTTCGGTAACCATGGTGCTTGCTGTTGAGGCAGGTCACCGCATGGATCGTAAAGGCGTAACTAAATGGATGATTGCCACTATCATTGGTGGTTTCTTTTTCTTAGGATCTCAAGCTTGGGAATGGTCTCACTTTATCCACGGTTCTGAATTTGGTAAAATTGAACTTTCAGATGGTTCACAAGCCATCGTTAAGGGTCATTTTGGTGAAATTCAAAACTTTACAGTTACAAAAGCGGGTTCAGAACACAAAGTTGGCGCAGTAATTAAAGATGATTTAATGCACCAATTCCAGCATGCCGCAGAACAAGGCCATATCGAAAACGGCTTTATTCATCTTTCAGATGGTGCAGTTGCAAAAATCAATAAAGCCCATGACCACGACTTAAAATTAATCATCAAGCGTGATGGGAATACCTACAAAGTGGGGGGGAAAGAAATCACAGGTAAAACAGCAGAAAATCTTTACTACGAAGCCCTTTATGCAGGCGAAAAGAACCGCGTCATTTATGGTGCAAATATGAAACAAAACGAATATGGACCACAGCAATATGCCCAGTTCTTTTTCTTCATCACAGGTTTTCACGGTTTTCACGTATTTTCTGGTGTAATCATCAATATTTTGATACTTCTAGGTGTGTTAGCAGGCACTTACCACAAGCGTGGCCACTACGAAATGGTTGAAAAAACCGGGCTCTACTGGCACTTCGTTGACCTTGTTTGGGTTTTCGTGTTCACCTTCTTTTATTTATTGTAATTCTCTTAAACACAACTCATCATGGAAAGAGACGACCTCATTGAATACTCACTTCACGCTCATCACGACGAAGCTAAAGGCAAACAAATTCGCCAAAAAATATACAAAGTCACTTTATTGCTTACAATAGTTACGGTTATTGAAGTTTTTATTGGTGCCAGCATCAAGCAATCATCTGATTGGTGGACTGCCGTCAAAGTAATCTTTATCCTTCTAACCTTATTGAAAGCAGGCTACATCGTCATGGTTTTCATGCATCTTGGTGATGAGCGTCGTTACTTACGTAACGTTATTCTTATCCCGTACTTTATTTTTGTCCTTTACCTTATTTTCATTGCCCTATACGAAGGCACTGCAATTGGGGGTGTCTGGGACGCAATGTGGCAATAACAATGCAGCAAAAAGTAGCTAAACCACATCGGGGGCGCTCCATACTGGCCCTGACCCTTGTTTTTGGCCCGGCACTTTTTTTGATTTTCATGGCCACTAGAGGTTGTGATCATCGCTTCAAACAATTATCAGATTATGGGTTGGTGAAAACACCAACCTTTTCTGTATACAATCACCTGGGCAAGCAAAAAAAATCTCTCCAAGATTACCAAGACCAAGTTGTCATTATCAATACCATACAAATCACTTGTCCATACCAATGCGGATTGGCATTTTTCCCACTGACACAAAACATCTATAAAGATCTTCGGACCAACAAACGCAAGAAACTAAAACAAGTGCGCATGCTGTCTATTGTAGTCGACTCTTTAGGCCAACCTGTTTCAGAAGCTGCCCTTTTGGACGTGCAAGACATGTTGCGCTCCAAGGTAGAAGGTTTTGACCCCGAACTTTGGCAGCTCATCAATGCAGATCCTCATGATTTCTTCAACATTACCAACAATGGGCAAAATCTAATCGTCAAAGACAAAAAGTATTTTGGTGGGGTATCATACAATGAATTGATTTTATTAATTGACAAGAAAAACCACCTGCGAATGGCACTCAATGGCCATACTGAAGGAATGATCCGCAAAATGAAGGAGCACTTGGCTCTACTAATGAAACAATACGACAAAGAACGTGCTCAAAAAGACAAATAGCTGGCTAACTTTATTTGGTTTGTTATTATTTGCTTGTAAGGACACACCACAACGCCGCTTGCCCTTTCTTGGTAACTACGATGTGGTTTACCAAACAAAAAACGGAAAAACCATTACCGACACGATTTACCAGCAAATTCCAAATTTTTCGTTTTTCAATGAAGATTCCGTTATAGTTAGCAATAAAACTTTTGCTAATAAGGTGTGGATTACAGAATTTTTCTTTGCAAGTTGTCCGAGTATTTGCCCAATCATGAATACGCAGCTTAAAAATGTAGAGAAGGCGCTCAAAAGGTACGATTCGCAAATACAATACTTATCATTTACCATAGACCCTACCAACGACACCCCGAGTAAACTTAAATTGCATAAAAAAAGCCTTGGGATTAAGCAAAATAATTGGGCGTTTTTAACCGGGAATGAAGCCTTTACTCACAAGCTCGGAATAGAACACTTTCTAATTTTCGCAGGTAAAGAAAATGAAGCGCTAGGGGGTTATGCACACTCCGGGGCTTTTACCCTAGTCGATAAAAAAGGATACGTAAGAGGCGTATACGAAGTTGTCCAGCCAGACCTAAGTGTCAACAAAAAAGAATTTCAGCGGTTAATCAATGATGTTAAAACCCTTTTCAACCATGAATAACACAAACACAGCTCCTAAAACAAACTTGCGCAAATGGGTCGTGGCCATCTCAATAGTTATTCCATTGGCAGTAGCCGCCCTTTTTGGAATTAAAATCGAAGGTGTTGACTTTTCGTTTCTACCACCTATTTATGCCACGATCAATGGCCTAACTGCAACGCTGCTTATCTTGGCGCTGCTTTTTATAAAAAATGGAAAGATACAACAGCACCAAAAAACCATTCAATTGGCTCTTGTTTTGAGCGTCATGTTCCTTTTGTGCTACGTTGCATACCACATGACCTCTGATTCTACCAAATACGGTGATCTTGATCATAATGGTAAATTGTCCATTGAGGAACTCAACTTGGTTGGAACCTCTCGCTTTGCTTATGTTTTATTGCTGCTGTCACACATTTTTTTGAGCGTTGCCGTTATTCCAGTGGTGTTGTTCACCTATTTACATGCTTGGGAAGGAAATTACCAAAAACATAAAAAATGGGCCAAATACGCCTTTCCTATTTGGTTATATGTTGCAATTACAGGTGTTGTAGTTTATTTAATGATTTCGCCGTACTACAATCATTAAAATTCTTTAACTTAGATTGTCAACACTTTATATTTTATGGCAAATTTTCATTTACTCAGTAACCACCTCCCCATTGTAGGGACTTTTCTTGGTCTTGTTTTATTGCTTTTCGCGCTATTTAAGCCTGATTTCAAATCTGCAATTAGCGCTTATGTAGTTATGGTGATTTCAGGTATAGGAGGCCTCATTGCCTATGTTTCGGGAGGCTCCGCCGAACATGAGGCTGAGCGTATCAAGGGCATATCACATAAGGTGATTCATATTCACGAAGAAATGGCTGAAAACACCTTGTTTTTTATATTCGCACTCACTGCCCTTGCCGTCATTGGGCTTTGGGCTGAAAAGTCTGAATGGGCCAGTGCGCGCAGAATACAAATCGGCGCCCTGGTTGTAGGGATAATTGCTTTTATCCTTTTCGCTTTTACGGGCTATTTGGGCGGACACATCAGACATGGGGCATAATCAATCATCCACAAAACAAGCTCGCTACGACAAGGCATACCTGCGTTTAGCTGCAAGTTGGGCAAGACTTTCTCATTGTAAACGCAAACAAGTGGGTGCTATCATTGTAAAAGATGCAATCATTATTTCCGATGGCTACAATGGCACACCGGCTGGTTTTGATAACTGCTGCGAAGATGAGAACAATGAAACTCATTGGTATGTCTTGCATGCTGAGGCAAATGCCATTCTAAAAGTGGCCCGCTCTACAAACAATTGTAAAGACGCCACCCTTTACCTCACTCATTCACCGTGTAAAGATTGCAGTAAGTTGGTGTTACAATCGGGCATCAAAAGACTTGTTTATCAGGAGGCCTATAAAGACCTCTCGGGGGTGCATTTCTTAGAGTCTGCCGGATTAGAAGTTCTTCAAATTGAAAATATTGATGATGTCTGAAGAATCCAACAAAAAATTATTTTGGTTACCTACCTTGCTTGCAGCCATTGCGGCGCTAGGTGTCTATGTGGGCAGTTCTTTGCTAGGGGGTTCAAAAGAAGGCACCAAAGAATTGCAAAAACTCACACAAATCTTTGAATTGCTTGACAACGAATACGTTGATAAAATAAACAAAGAAGAAATCTTTGAACAAACGATTTCTGAAATGTTGCATCGACTAGATCCTCACAGTAATTACATTGCAGCCAAAGACCTAAAACTTCTCGAAGAACAAACCAATGCGTCTTTTGGGGGTATTGGGGTGCGCTTCTTGCTTTTTAGAGACACCATTTGCATAACCCATGTCAATGTGAATTCTCCTGCATTTAATGGAGGGCTTAAACGCGGTGATCGCATCATTGAAATCAATGGAAAGTCTGCAACCGGTAAAAAAATTACCAACGAGAAGGTAATGGACAGGCTCAAAGGGGCGCCAAACACAAAAGTTAAGGTCACAATTGAGCGCAAAGGCAAAAAACTACATAAAACTTTAACACGCAATACCATCCCTATTGCAACTGTTCCTTGTTCTTATATGATCAACCCTTCGACGGGTTATATTCAAATCGCGCAATTTTCTTTGCCAACAGCACAAGAATTTCATCAATCAGCTTTGCAGTTACTCAATAAAGGCATGCGCAAACTTGTTTTAGATCTTCGCGGTAACGGAGGAGGAACCATGGACGGAGCCATTCAAATTGCCGATGAATTCTTACCTAAAGGCTATTTAATACTTAGCTCTAAGGGGCAGCATAGCAAAGAACAAAAGTACTACGCCACCAGCTCAGGAATTTTAGAAAAGACGAAGGTGGTGGTGCTTATAGACGCGCAATCAGCATCGGCTAGCGAAATCCTTGCTGGCGCCCTTCAAGATAACGATAGGGCAACAATTGTTGGAAGACGTTCTTATGGCAAAGGATTGATTCAACAAGATAAAAAACTCAAAGACGGAAGTAATTTACGCATAACAGTGGCCCGCTATTATACGCCTTCTGGACGATCCATTCAACGACCATATAACAATGGTTATGATGCATACAAAGAAGATGAACAAAAGGCTTATGCTGAAGAATATTTCAAGCCAGACTCCAGCATTTTTGTTGATTCTTTAAGATATAAAACCAGAAAGGGTAGAATTGTCTATGGAGGGGGTGGGATCATGCCCGATGTGTTTGTCCCTGGAGATACCACCGGTGCCTCATTATATCTATCAGAGTTGCAATGGAATGGGGTTTTTAACGCTTTTGTTTTTGATTATTTAAATCACAATGAATTGACCATGAACCTCAATGATTTCATTGCGAAGTTTCAAATTACAGACGCCCTACTCAATCGGTTTACTTCATTTGCCAAAGCCGAATTTGACGTTGAGCTGCAGCCAAATGAATTTAGGCACAGCAAAGAAAGGATAGGTTTGCTGCTGAAGGCTGAAATTGCTAGACATCTCTTTTTAGAAAATGGTTATTATCGAGTTATAAATAACCGTGATGTCGAGCTTAAAAGAGCGTTGGCCTCTTTTTAATTTTTTTTATCTGTTAAAAAAACAGCAAAAATAATTGTAAGAATCGCCAAAACCGCTGCAACAGCCCACCAAAAATTCGAATCAAATGCCGGTACTAGTGGTATCATACTGCGTGTTTAATACTATGAATATAAACCTTTTAGGTATTCATAATGCCCTAAATGAACATATAGGGCTTGTTAGCGAACAAGCGCAGACGCACAAAGAATAATACTTTGAATTTAATACCGTTTGATCCAGGTTTGCCTGTGTGTTGGCCCAATAAGGTAATAGGTGCCTGGAGCAAGGGCGGACAGATCTTGTTGATTCTTATTTAAAACCCATTCAATCGCCTCCTTGCCGTTAGCGTCTAGGAGTAAAAAATCAGGCAGTGCGTCCTTTGGAATGAATAATGTGTTGTCGTGAAAATAAATTTTTTTTGCGCTATTTTTAGTATTGCCAAGTAGTTCAAAAAAATTAATAAAATGCAACTTTGGAGCAATCGTTATTATTGAAGCGATTTGTTCTCCCGATATAAAAAGCATCTCTGGGCCTGCAATACAAAGGCCTTCTGTCTGGGCTAAGCTGAGCGTTGAGCCTAATTCAATGCGTTGGTAATCCGAAGCTAATATTTCACCGTTAAAATCAGTAAATCGATACATAAAAGAGCTGTATAGGCCACTTGGTTCTTTTTTATAGCCAAGTAAGTAGAGCTTATTATCTTGAGCTGAGTATGCTGCATCTGTCACCAATCCATTGACATAAAATGAATCTCGCGGACTAATAAGTAGGGTGTCTTGCCAAATACAAGGCAGCACATAATGACGCGTCCAAAGATTCTCCCAGTTTTTGGTTAAAACGTGCAAAGAGTCCTGAAAATAAAAAATAGCCTCGGCATCGTAATTGTGCGCATTTACTGTTAAAGGCAAGGTGGGCTGATCTAAAAAGCGAAAAGATTGTTTGACGGATGCAACTGTTTGTACTGAAGCTACCAGATCCTGACGCAGCACGCGATATATGTCAAATACATTTCTTGTTCCTGCATTATTGCCGATATCGGCAATAAAAAGAACAGAGTCGTTGAGGGTGAGCGCCTCCCAATCAAAATTTTGTGCATTCCCTACTTGCCACTCATTGATTGGTTGACCGTTGGATGCGCTAAAGGCCTGTATAGCTGCAGGGTTGCCACCATCATTAATGGAAAAAATGGTGTCGTTGTCATATACTAATCCTGAAGTTTCATTGCAGTTGGCGCTCAGATTAGAAATAAATTGCGGCGAGTAAGAAATGGTCCCCAAGTCCAATCCTTGGGCGGAGCCATACCCACAATGAAAGACCAAAAACGCAAAGACTAAACGATTCATGGAAGCAGTTTTAATTGCCAGTTTGAAGCTTCATCTGCTGTAATGAGGCTCAATTCTTGAAGTGTTTCCACTGTTTTTAGCAAATCTTTCTGTTCTATTTCTAGTTGACTAGCCCATTCGGTTTGTGCTAACCAAGCCTCTACTTGTTTGCTTTGAAGCCCATAGCGCCAAGCAAATTCCTCTGAAGCGTCTGCTGCATTTTTTAACTCATGGGCTCGTTTTTGTATGATTTGAATTATTGAGCTAAGTAGGTCTTTATCGGCGGCCAACACCTCATTGCGTACGGCAATTACAAAGCACGGCCATGGCGTATAAACTTCTGCAATCCGTTTGAGTTTTCCTTGGTCTACAAATGGCTGTGTGGTATATTTTTCCCATAAAAAACCTTCGGCCTCTCCATGATTGAGTGCCCATAGACCGCCATAAATATCCCCTACTACGTTGAATGAAAGTGAGCTAGGCTCCCAGCCTTCTCTTTGTGCCAAAACGTAACTCATCAAATGAGACCCCGAGCCTTCTCTTGAAATAGCAAAGACAGAGCCATCTAGGTCCTTTATGCGCTGCACAGCATTGTTATTTGCAACATGCACCCCCCAACAAAGCGGGCTCTGTACATATACTGCGATAATTTTTGCTTCAAGTCCTTTTAAAATAGCTCTGGTAATTCCTTCGGTGAGTAACACAGCAATATCCAAGCTTCCCACTTGTAAGCCCTTGATCATTTGTCCGGTTCCGCCATTCATGTCCGACCAGTGCAATTCAGCGCCTATATCAGAAAACAGGCCTTCTTCGATAGCCAGACGCCATGGTAGATTAAAATGTTCTGGGACCCCACCTATTTTTAATCTCCTCATAATCCTTGATTGAAATATTGTCTGTCGAATAAATTCTTGTAATGCCCATTCATGGCCAAAAGCTCTTCGTGGCTCCCTTGTTCTATGATTTGGCCTCTTTCCATTACAATGATCCTATCGGAACTTCTTATTGTTGACAAGCGGTGTGCAATAACTATAGAGGTGCGGCCTTTGGTTAACTTTTCTGTGGCTTGTTGAATTAAAAATTCACTCTCAGTATCTACACTTGAAGTTGCCTCATCTAGGATAAGCAAATCAGGTTGGTATACGTATGCTCGTATAAAAGACAACAACTGTCTTTGGCCTGTAGATAAGGACCCGCCTCTCTCACCTATTTGATGGCCATACTGATCGGGTAGTGCGCTTATAAATTCATGGGCCCCCACTTCCTTTGCTGCAGCAATAACTTGTTGAAGGCTAATAGAAGGGTCGCCTAGCGTAATGTTATTTAACACCGTGTCCGAAAACAAGAACACATCTTGTAAAACGATGGCAATATGCCTGCGAAGTGTTTTTAAATCAATGGCTTCAATAGGCGTATCACCAATTAAAATTTGACCAGACTGATGTTCATAAAAACGGCCCAATAAATTTACTAATGTCGTCTTTCCTGAGCCCGTAGCACCAACTATTGCAATAGTTTGGCCGTGTTTTATAGTTAAGTTCAATGATCTGATCACGGGTTGGTCTTCGACATAGGCAAAATTTACCTCCTTGAAAATCAAATCTTTATTAAAGTCGATCTCAGTTAGGTTTCCCTCTGCTTGCACATCGGTGTGTTCGTCCAGTACTGCAAAAATTCTTTCTGCCCTTACGGTGCCACGCTGTAATACATTGAATTTATCTGCCAACATTCGAATAGGCCTGTAGAGTTGACTGATCCAAAAAACAAAAGCAAATAATTGCCCAAACATATTGCTCACCTCTTGCTCTGATTTGCCTGAAGCTTGCAAGGCGCCCCAAACAAGTAGCGCCGCCACCGATAAAGAGCTCAACAGCTCAACAAAAGGAAAAAAGATAGAGTTCGCCCAAACTGCTTTGATATGAGCGGCACGGTGCTCTGCATTGATCTGTTCAAATTGCGCGGCTTCTTTCTTTTGACGATTAAACAATTGTACCAAACTCATTCCGGTGAGTCGTTCTTGAACAAATGTGTTGAGTTTGGTCACGGCTTGTCGTTCTTGTTGAAAAGAAGACTTCATCGCTTTGGCAAAAATTCGGGTCGCATACACCAGTATCGGAACAGGGATTAAAGTCATGAGTGCCAATTGCCAATCTGTTAGAAACATAAACAAGACTATCAATACCAATGACAACAGATCGGCAGCTATATCCATGATGCCTGAAGAAAACACTTCTGTAATGGCCTCTACATCCGAAACCACACGCGTCACCATGGCCCCAACCGGATTTTTATCAAAATACGAAATGCGCAGCTGCATGAAATGTCTAATTACTTTTTGTCGCAAGTCTCGAATGACAGACTGCGCCAATAAATTAGAAAAATACGTGCCAACGACCTGTAATATTGCTTCTGACACCAACATGATCAAAACCAATATAGAGCCCATCAACAGCATATTTGGATCTTTATCTCGGAGCAAATATCGGTCGATAATTTGACCTATGACATAGGGGCGCGTTGGGGATAATGCTGCTAGTAGTATCGTGGCAGCCGCAGCCAAAAACAACAATTTACGATAGGGTTTAATCAAGCCTAATAGGCGCTTGAACAAGGAAAATTGTAGCTTTTGACTCATTGTATTACAAAATTAGTTCTTAATTCCTTACCTTTGCATTCAATTTTCAGTATCGTGGGTGTAAAAATCTTTGCAGGAAGAGCTTCAGAACAACTGGCCGGACAAATAGCCAAATCATTTGGTGCGTCTTTAGGAGATGTCAAGGTTAGTGTTTTCTCTGATGGTGAATTTCAACCTTCTTTTGAAGAAACGGTTCGCGGACAAGATGTTTTTATTGTCCAATCTACGATGCCTCCTACCGAAAATCTTTTCGAGCTACTTTTGCTTGTAGATGCAGCAAGACGCGCATCGGCAAGAAAAATTATTGCCGTCATTCCTTATTTCGGATTTGCCCGTCAAGATCGCAAAGACAAGCCAAGGGTTGCTATTGGCGCTAAACTTGTCGCCAACATGCTCATGGCTGCTGGTGTTGACCGCGTCATGACAATGGACCTCCATGCTGACCAAATTCAAGGCTTCTTTGAAGTGCCGGTTGATCACCTTTTTGCCTCTACCCTGTTCTTCAAAGAAATCGAGAACTACGATAGGCAAAATCTGGTTGTTGCTGCTCCAGACGCTGGTGGGGCCAAGCGCGCAAATTCGTATGCCAAAAATTTAAACTGTGGTTTAGCACTTTGCCATAAACACCGTAAAAAAGCAAATGAAATTGCCGAAATGACTGTGATTGGTGATGTAATGGGAAAAGACGTTGTGATCATCGATGACATGTGTGATACAGCCGGAACCCTAACTACAGCCGCAGATTTGCTTATCGAAAAAGGAGCAAAAAGCGTACGCGCTTTCACAACACATGCTGTTCTGAGCGGCCCTGCTTTTGAACGAATCGCAGCCTCTAAATTAACCGAACTGATTGTTACTGATACCATCCCGCTTCAAAAACAAAGCGAGAAAATACGCGTTTTGAGCGTGGCAAATTTATTTGCCGATGTCATAAAACGCCTGGTAAACAACGAATCGATTAGTTCACATTTTGTAATCTCTTAAATTAATATATAACATGAAAACAGCACATTTGAGCGGTTCGCTCCGAGCGAACGTAGGGAAGAAGGATGCTGCGGCTTTGCGTAACGCTGGCCTAGTTCCTTGTGTGCTTTACGGTCAAGGTGAGCAAACTCACTTCGCAGTAAAGCGAACAGCTATTGACAAAATCGTTTTTTCTCCTGATGTATTTCAGGTAGCACTCGATATTGAAGGTAAAAAAGCGGTAGGCATTATCCGTGAGTTGCAACAACACCCAACCAAAGACACCATTCAGCACGTAGATTTCTACGAACTCAATGAAAGTAAAGAGGTGCGTGTTAAATTGCCAGTGCGCATCACAGGTTCTTCTCGTGGTGTAATGGCGGGTGGTAAATTAATGATTGTGTTCAGACACCTTCAATGTGTTGGTTTGCCTAGCGCATTACCAGACGAAATTACCCTTGATATTACTAAATTACGCATCGGTGATGCTATCCGTGTAGGAAGTGTAGAAATCCCTGGTGTTAAATTCTTAGACCCAACCAATGCGGTTGTGGTTGCAGTCAAAATGGCTCGTGGTGCTGTTAAAGGTGCCGATGCTGCTGACGAAGAAGAAGAAGCATAAACTTCATAAACATTATTTAACTAAACCGCCCCTGTGGCGGTTTTTTTTGTCACTTTTCTTCGCTAATTTCGTTCTCACTAGACATGGCGCACACACAAACACTCATCATCATACCCACATACAACGAGCGTGACAACGTATCCAAAATGGTGAGCGCAGTGCTGGACTTAAATCTAGGTTATCATATACTATTTATCGACGACAACTCACCCGATGGAACAGCCGATCAAATAGCCTTGCTCATGAAAAAGCACCCCGAGGTGTTCCTTGAAAAAAGAGCTGGGAAGCTTGGTCTTGGCACCGCCTATATTCATGGATTCCAATGGGCAATTGAAAGGGGCTACGGATTTGTGATTGAAATGGATTGTGACTTTTCACACAACCCCACTGACCTTCCTAGGCTCGTAAAGGCCTGTGAAGATGGCGCTGATTTTGCCATTGGTTCAAGGTATGTGCGCGGAGGAAAGGTAAAGAATTGGCCGTTTAAGCGCATTCTTATGAGTTATTTTGCTAGTGTTTATGTACGAATGATTCTAATGATCGGGATCAAAGATACCACAGCGGGGTTTAAGTGTTACAGAAGTGAAGTATTGAAAACGATTCCACTAAAGAACATTCCATTTAAAGGATACGCTTTTCAAATCTGTATGAAATATGCGGCTCTAAAACTTGGATTTAAGGTAAAAGAAATTCCCATCACTTTTATTGATAGGGTGGCTGGTGAATCTAAAATGTCAACAGGTATTTTTAAAGAAGCTTTTTTTGGTGTTTGGCAAATGCGTAAAATGAAATGGAAATGAAAATGAAAACCTTAGTTAAAAATGGCACCATCATTAACGAAGGCAAACAATTTGTTGCTGATGTGCTCATTGCTGATGGCTTGATTCAAAAAATAGCGAGCCATATAGATACAGATCAAAGAGTGCGAGAAATAGATGCCTCTGGATTATTTATTTTGCCGGGCTGTATTGATGATCAAGTGCACTTTAGAGAACCCGGCCTGACACACAAAGGAAATATTTATTCTGAATCTCGTGCTGCTGTTGCGGGAGGCATTACGAGTTTTATGGAAATGCCCAATACCGTGCCCAATGCACTCACACAAGATTTATTGGAAGAAAAGTACCAAATCGCAGCCCAAAATGCAATTGCAAACTATTCCTTTTTTATGGGCGCATCTAATGACAACCTTGAAGAAGTATTGAAAACCAACGCCGCAAATATTTGCGGTATAAAGGTGTTTATGGGCTCATCTACAGGAAATATGCTTGTAGACAAGGAAAGTGTGTTAGAAGGCTTGTTTTCTCGTGTAGGAATGCTCATTGCCACACATTGTGAAGACGAAAGCACGGTGCGCGCCAACTTAGCACAATTTCAAGAAACATATGGGCAAAACATACCCGTAAGCGCACATCCGCTCATTCGCAATGAAGAAGCTTGCTATTTATCTTCATCCAAAGCGGTTTCCTTGGCCAAAAAATACCGCGCAAGGCTGCATGTACTTCACATTTCTACCGCAAAAGAAACAGAGCTATTTGAAAACACCCTTCCGCTCGAACAAAAACTAATTACTGCAGAGGCCTGTGTGCATCACTTATGGTTTTCAGATGCAGATTATGCACAAAAGGGAAACTTTATTAAGTGGAATCCCGCCATTAAATCTGCAGCTGACCGAAGTGGTATTTGGGAGGCCCTATTAGACAATCGCATAGATGTTATCGCTACAGACCATGCGCCCCATACCCTAGAAGAAAAAAACAACCCTTACACTACTGCCCCTTCTGGCGGGCCGCTCGTTCAGCACGCCCTGCTGGCAATGTTAGAAAAAGCCAAAGAAGGACAAATAACATTAGAGCGCATTGTAGAAAAGATGGCCCATGCGCCAGCAACTCTTTTTCGTATAAAAAATCGTGGATACATCAGAGAGGGCTATGCAGCAGACCTTGTTTTAGTATCGCCCACCTCTGGAGCAACAGTCGATAAATCCAACTTGTTGTACAAATGCGGCTGGTCTCCTTTTGAAGGCACCACCTTTTCTCACCAAATTCATAGCACTTACGTCAATGGACATTGTGTGTATTCACAAGGCCAAATCATTGAGGGTCAATTAGGGCAACGACTACATTTTGAGGCCCGATGAAAGTCATTGGTTTGATCATTTTGCTTTGTCTATTTTGTTCATGCGAACAAAAAACAATTCCAAATGGGATCATTGAGCCCAAAGAAATGTGTGGGCTTGTAGAAGAAATTACCTTGATCGAAACCCATTACCAAAGTAAATTTGGCGTCCCTACCCAGTATAAGGAGGCGCTTCAAAAAAGCGTTGATTTGATACTTCATAAATACAAAACAACGCGCAAAATTTTTGAGAAAAGCCTTAAATATTATGCCAGCCACCCCGACCTCCAAAAAGAGCTCAATGATCAGCTTTTGATCAGCTTAAGCAGAAAGATACCTTAGACTAAAAGCTGTGATGTCGGGCCTCTACTTTGGTGCCCAGAAAATATCCCGCTTTTTCATTAAAAACCACTGGGGTTTCAGAACTAAAATAAGTGACGCTTCCATTTTTAGATAAGCGATTGTTCATCTCGGTGTGGGCTTGCAAATAAGCCTGTAATTTTTTTGCAACTATCGGACCTTGAGGAACTACTTTTACATTCGGCCCCACTATCTTTTCAATTTGTTTCTTTAGAACCGGATAATGTGTACAAGCTAATAAAATCGAATCAATTTCTCTTTGTTGAGCCATCAAAACAGCAAGATCTTCAGCGATGAATTGTTCGCCGGCAGAGTGTAAGTGTTTTTGATTCTCTATCAAAGGAACCCACATTGGACAAGCGTGCTGGAATACCTTAAGGTTTGGAGCAAATTTTTGCAGTTCGATGGGGTAAGAATTGGAGTTGATGGTTCCGTTTGTTCCCAAAATGCCCACACAGCCGCTTTTAGTGCTTTCTTTGAGCACTTCGGCGCTTGGGCGAATTACACCGAGCACGCGGTTGTTTGGGGCCAATTGGGGCAGGTCTTTTTGCTGAATGGTACGAAGTGCTTTTGCCGAGGCCGTATTGCATGCCAAAATCACCAATGGGCAGCCCTGTTCAAAAAGAAATTTCACGGCCTCAAGTGTGAACTCATAGACCACATCGAACGACCTGTTTCCGTAAGGTGCCCTGGCGTTGTCGCCAAAGTATATAAAGTCGTGGTTTGGTAATTTTTTTCTCAGTGCTTTTAATACCGTTAACCCTCCGTAACCGGAGTCAAAAACACCTATTGGTCCTGTTGTTTGCACGTATCAAAACTAACGAAAAAAGGGCAACGATGTGTTGCCCTTTGAGATTGTGTTTCTTGTTTTTATTTTTTGGCTGCCGCGTCAAGCAAGAGCAACTCAACAATAACCTCATCTGTGATATCAATACCACCTTTAGAATACATCGTTGCTGTTACGTCTAAAACATAATTGAGTTTTTTGCGTTCCGCTACAATATCAATGGCTTTTTGAATGCGCTCAAGGATTGGTTTGTTCAATTCTTCGCTCATGATTTGCAGGCCCTCTTCTAATGCCGCTTGTGTGGCTTCAAGATTTTGCTGCTTTTGCATCAGCCTTCCTTCTATGATTTGGCGCTCTGCTGGGGATTTATTTACTTGGTCCTGGATATAAGCTTGGTATTGTTTTTGAAACTCTGCATCTAGCAATTGCAACTCTTGCATGCCAGATGTTTGCATAGAGTCAAGCTTATTGATAGCTATTTTGCGCGAAGGTAGCGTGTCTAAAAGTTTTTTGGAGTCTACGTGACCAATTTTAGTTTGTGCAAATGCGCTAAAACCAACAACTACAAACAAACTAAGTATTACATTTTTCATTTTTAAAGTTTAATTAGTGATTCCCATTTCTTCGAGCACTTCTTCTGATATGTCGAATTCTTTTTCTGCATAGAGTAAATTGCTTTGGTTTGCTTTGTCAAAAACAAACGCATAGCCCTCTCTTTTTGCAACTTTTTTCATAGCCGTAAATACACGATCCTGTATGGGCTTAATCAATTCTTGTCGTTTTTGAAAATAATCTCCATTCGCTCCAAAGTGCTTTGTTTGCAAATCAATGGCCTCCTGCTCGAGTTTTTCAATTTCCTGCTTACGCTTTTCTCTTTCTTCTTTGGGCAACAAGACCTCTTCTCGATCATATTTACTTTTCAATTCTTTGATCGTAGCGTAGCGATCCTCTATTTCTTTAGTCCAACGCTCTGCCATTTTATCAAGTCGCTCTTTGGCTTCTGTATATTCGGGAACATTCTCTAAAATGTAGTCTGAATCTATAAAAGCGAATTCTTGAGCATAAGCAAAGCGCATGCCAAAAACCAACAAAAGGAGCAGAAGGTGTTTCATGTATTTCATTTGCCTGCTAAGAACGACGAAGTTACCAATTTATTGTCAATACTACAATTCTCCAAGATTCATGCCAATTGTAAAGGTCAATTTCGGATAATACCCTTTGGTTTTTATATCCAAATCCGAGCCTTTTCCAAAACCTGAAGACCAACTATCGAGCTGATCGAAGCCTAATCCATAATCTAGGCCAAGCATACCAAACATCGGTAAAAACACCCTTATTCCCACTCCAGCAGTGCGTTTTACGTTGAATGGATTGAACTTGTCAAAACTAGGATAAGTGTTTCCTGCCTCAAGAAATGAAAGCGCATAAAACGTTGCCTGTGGATTTAAGGAAATCGGGTATCTGAGTTCGAGCGTGTATTTGGCCACAATAGGGTCGCCGCCCGGCGAAGAAACCGTTTGGTCTTCATAACCACGAAGTGCAATAATTTCTCGGCCTCCAATCTGATTTGCGCCCATTCCTGTAAGGCCGCTTCCGCCCATTATAAATCTATCGAACGGCGAAACTCCTTTGGCTTTGTTATAGGCCCCCATGTAGCCAAAACCAAAGCGAGACATCAACACAAGCTTTTTATCGGCGCTAAGGGGGGTAAACCACTCTCCTGTGAACTTTAATTTGAAGTACTCTAAATATTTGTAGCGTTCCTGGGTGGTAAGCGAAGAATAGTCCTTGTCTTTTTCAAACAAAGAATATGGCGCCGTCGCTTTTGCGGAAAACATAAAATTAGATCCATTTTGCGGATAAATCGGTGCGCTTACTGAGCTTCGCTGTAATGTGTATTTCAGAGAGATGTCATTTGCATATCCATTTTGAAACAAGGGGAAGAACGAATATTTCTGCACGTCATAATACATATATGACAACTCATAGTTGGCTACAAAATAATCATCCGGCCACTTTTTACGGCGCCCCATAGCCACCCCTGCACCAGAAATTGAAATACCGTTGTAGCTCGGGTTCGAGCGCAATAAACCATTGGTTGAAATCGATGAGTTGGTAATGTAAAAAGTTAGTGAGTTTGGTTTTTTACCCCCCAGCCATGGCTCGGTAAAAGAGAAATTGTAGCCCTGATAAAAACGCCCTGTAGATTGAGCCCTAATTGTCAGTCTTTGGCCGTCACCACCTGGAAGTGGGCTCCAGGCTTCTTTTTTGAAAAAATTCTTCGTAGAAAAATTATTGAACGAAAGGCCCAGTGTGCCGATCACCCTACCTGAGGTGTTTGGTCCTGCACCACCGTAACCACCTGAAAGCTCAATCTGGTCACTTGACTTTTCTACAACTACGTATTCTATGTCGACAGTACCATTAGCCGGATTGGGTTGTGGATTCACTTGAAAACCTTGTTCGTCAAAGAATCCAAGTTGGGCCAATTCTCTTTGAGTACGCATGATATCGGCCTTGTTGAATAAATCGCCAGGTTTAGTGCGAATTTCCCTTAAAATTACATGGTCATTGGTTTTGGTATTTCCACGTACCGTCACTGTTCCAATGTGCGCCTCTTTGCCCTCAATGATGCGAATTTGGTGATTAATTTTATTATCAGCCACACCCGTTTCTACAGGCTGAATTTGAAAAAACAAATACCCGCGATCCATGTAAAGCGAGGAAATATCGCGGCCGTCGCCATTACCATAAAGTCGCTGACTAAACAAATCTTTATTGTATAAATCGCCGGGCTTAATGCCCAACACAGTATCTAAAAAACTTGAGCGGTATTTGGCATTGCCTATCCATTCAATATCTCCAAAATAATATTTTTCCCCTTCGCTGATTTCAATGCGTATTTTCATGTTCTTTTCATCCAACATAAAAACAGTGTCATGGGTTATCGTAGCGTCTCTAAGGCCTTCGGCGTTGAACTTTGCTAATAAGGCTTTTTTATCTGTCGCATAGCTGCTCTCCGTGTATTTAGAGCGCTTGAAAATTCTCTGAGGGCCTTTTTGCTTGGTGTCTTTCATGGACATACGAAGTTTCCAAACCGGAACAGCCGTAACGCCAACAAATTCAATTTCCTTGATACCAACTTTGATGCCTTTGTCAATTTGAATGACAAAGATTTCTGAATTGTTTATCAGGGTGTCTAGTTGGCGATTGATTTGAACCTTGGCATAAAAAAACCCTTTGTCGCGGTAATAGCTACGTATCTTGCTTTTGGTTTCGAAGACTAAATTTTCAGTAATTGTTTTGCCTGCATACAAACTGATTTCTTCGCGAAGTTTATCTGCTTCACGTTTGTTTACACCTTCAAACCTAAACTTGGAGAGTTTAGGTCTAGGAGACAACTCTATGACCATATAAACAACGCCGCCAATTTCTTTTTCGGCATAAATAGCAACATCCGAAAACAAACCCTCCGCCCAAAGTTGTTGGATGGCCTTATTTATTTGTTGGCTTGGCAAGGTGATCTTTTGTCCGGTACGTAGGCCCGCAATCAACTTTATAGCTTGGTGGTCATAGTTGTCGGCACCTATTACGCGAATAGGCCCGATTTCGAATGTTTGAGGGTTTGAATAATCAAAGCTCAATGCGCCCAAACTGCTTGGGCTTTGCGCCCAAATGACATTTGTCAAGCTAAAGACAAAAATGAAAAATAATTTATTCATTTGGTTGTTTAATTTGTTCAGACACTTTACCAAAACGACGTTCTCTTTTTTGATATTGAGCAATGGCATCAATAAATTCATCGCGTCGAAAATCTGGCCAGTGTGTGTCTGTAAACAGTAACTCTGTGTAAGACAATTGCCAAAGCAAAAAGTTACTAATCCGGCACTCACCACTTGTTCGAATCAATAATTCTGGATCTGGAATTTCTTTGGTTTGTAGCAATGATGCAAAGGTCTCTTCTGTAAGTTCTTCAGGGGATATTTTCGATTGCTGCATTAATTCATGCGCGCGAAGCGAAGCGTTTATTATCTCTTGCCGCCCCGAATAGTTTAAAGCCAACACCAGTGTGAGGGCAGTGTTATTTTTTGTTCTATCCATTGCCTTACAAAGGGATTCATAACAGTTGCCGGGCAAACCCTTGATGTTTCCGATGGTTAGTAATCTAACGTTATTGGCGTGCATTTCATCTACTTCATTTGAAATGGCTTCTACCAATAAGTTCATTAACCCCTCCACCTCTTCACTTGGTCTTGACCAATTTTCGGTAGAAAATGCATACAGCGTGAGGTAGGTAACACCCAACTCTCGGGAAGTCTTGATGATGTCTTTAACAGATTCAACTCCTGCAGCATGCCCAAAAAGGCGGTGTTGTCCTTGATTTTTGGCCCACCTGCCATTGCCATCCATAATTAAAGCAATATGCTTAGGAATGTTGTTTAAATCTATGGGTGGGGCCTCGGTCATTTGGAGCAACGAAAATACATAATCTTTTGGGAAAACCTCATAAAAAAAGGGATTGGTATTACCTCTCCCTTTTGATGTTTAACTATTCAATTTCTTATTCAGCCAATACGATTAGCTTCTGGTTATTCAATTCAGCAACTCCGCCTTTGATTTGAACTCGGCCTGTATTACCTGAAACCACTATGTGATCACTTGGAGCAACAGCTGCGCTTGTTTCAAAAATTAGTTCACCAGCTTTGAGTGAGGAAATGATTGGCGCGTGGTTGTTTAATACCTGAAAAACACCGTCGGTGCCAGGCAGGCTCACGCTATTGACTTCTCCTTTGAAAAGACTCGCCTCTGGAGTAATGATTTCTAATAACATATTATGCTTCAGCTAACATTTTTTCACCGGCAGTAATTACGTCTTGGATACCTCCTTTAAGGTTAAAGGCTGCCTCCGGATATTGGTCGTATTTACCATCGAGAATGTCATTAAATGCTTTGATTGTTTCTTGTATGTCTACAAGCACCCCTGGGATTCCCGTAAATTGCTCTGCAACATGGAAGGGCTGTGATAAGAAACGTTGTACACGGCGTGCGCGGTGAACAACCATTTTATCTTCTTCTGAAAGCTCATCCATACCTAAAATGGCAATGATGTCTTGGAGTTCTTTGTAGCGCTGTAGTGTTACTTTAACACGTTGAGCACAAGCATAATGCTCTTCACCAACAATTTCAGGGGTAAGGATTCGTGAAGTTGAATCTAGTGGGTCTACCGCTGGATAAATACCGAGTTCCGCAATTTTACGAGACAATACTGTAGTGGCATCTAAGTGAGCAAAAGTATTTGCTGGCGCCGGGTCAGTAAGGTCATCTGCAGGTACGTAAACAGCCTGAACCGAGGTAATTGAACCATTTTTGGTAGAGGTAATGCGCTCTTGCATGGCTCCCATTTCAGTTGCCAATGTTGGCTGATAACCAACCGCTGAAGGCATACGACCAAGCAGAGCTGATACTTCTGAACCCGCTTGTGTAAATCGGAAAATGTTGTCAACGAAGAAAAGAATGTCTTTTCCTTGACCCTCGCCATCGCCATCGCGAAAATATTCTGCAATAGTAAGTCCTGAAAGTGCTACGCGGGCACGTGCTCCTGGAGGCTCATTCATTTGTCCAAAAACGAAAGTTGCTTTTGATTCTTTCATTTCGTTGAGGTCAACCTTTGAAAGATCCCAGCCGCCTTCTTCCATAGAATGCATGAAATCATCTCCGTATTTGATAATGCCTGACTCTAGCATTTCACGAAGAAGGTCGTTTCCTTCACGGGTACGCTCACCTACTCCAGCAAACACCGACAGACCGCCGTGGCCCTTGGCAATATTGTTAATCAATTCTTGAATGAGTACTGTTTTTCCTACCCCGGCACCACCAAAAAGACCAATTTTTCCACCTTTAGCATAGGGCTCAATTAGGTCAATTACTTTGATTCCTGTATAAAGAATTTCAGTTGCTGTAGAAAGCTGATCAAATTTTGGAGCCTCTCTGTGGATAGGCAATCCTTCTACGTTATCCATGGTGTTGATGCCGTCGATGGCTTCTCCAACAACGTTAAACAAGCGCCCTTTGATGCGCTCACCTGTTGGTACTTTAATCGGAATTCCAGTTGCAACTACCTCCATTCCACGGGTAAAACCATCGGTTGAATCCATAGAAATAGCGCGAATCGCATTTTCACCAACGTGTGCTTGAACTTCTAAAACAACACGAGAGCCGTCTGTTTTAAATACTTCCAACGCATCGTAGATGTTGGGTAGCGCTGTGCCGCGCTCAAATCGTACGTCCACTACCGGACCGATAACTTGTGAGATTTTTCCTTTAATTGATGACATTATTTGTCTTTTAAATTCGGGCGCAAATATACGAGATTTTATTTGAAATGCCCTTCAGAATCAAAATAATTTGCGAAATTATTGCGCTGACTTATTCAATAAAATCCTTAAAGGGAAATAGGTAAATAAAAAACCTAAGGCGCTAGAGGCGAGTAGAATGTATAAAAAATCACGTGCTTGAAACACAATTGGAAATGGCACATTAGCGCCCGGAACAATTAACCAGCCTATTGTTTGCTGAGACCAACAAATAAGAAGTCCCAAACCTAAACCTAAAGACACCCCAAACACAACAAGTAATTGACCTTCTAAAAAGAAAACCATAAACCTATCTTTTGCACTCATTCCCATGGCCTTCATGATGGTGAGGTTTTCTCTTTTTTCATGGGTGAGCATTGTAAGTGCGGCAATTAGATTAAATGAAGCCAAAACAAATACAAACAACAAAATAATAAAAACTACCAAGCGCTCAGATTTGCTTGTTTTATAAATCAACTCATTTTTCTCAAACTGTGTCTTTACCTTAAAGGCTGCGCCTGTTATCTTTTTTATTTGCTCACTTACAAGCCTCTCACTAGCGCCGGGCTCAAGATATATGTTCACCCTAGACAGGGCATCAGGTTGATCAAACAAAGTAGCAACTAAATTAAGATTACATAAAACCACCGTGCCATTCAATTCTTGATTGTAATTGAGCGCGCCGGCAACATCCAGAGAAGCTGTTTTAAAGGGGCTAGAGCCAGGCCGTAACCTTAAATTATTTTTGGGGGCATAAATAACAATGTCGTTTTGCTCGGAGCCTAATCCTAATTTTAGTTTCGAAAAAACTTCTGCCCCTAAGAAAACGCTGTTTTCTTGATTTAAACGCTCCGAACCAAAACCATTAATTAAATGATTCTTAACCTTGGCCTCTCGAATAAAAATATGATCAACAGCGTGTATATTGGCGTTGATCCATCGTTTATTCTTTCTCAAAACCACCAGCTCTTCTCTTTCCTTGCTAATGGATTTTATGCCTTTCATTTGTTGGATTGTCTTTAAATCCAACTGACTTACAAAGAATGTTTTTCGACTTTTATGTTGAATTGTCAGCGGTGCATCAAACGCTGTATACAACTTAGAGACCATGTGTTCTATACCGTTAAACGCCGAAAGTAGTATGACCATCGCCGCCACACAAACCGCTATACCCACAACAGAAATTCTCGAAATTACACGTACAATCGATTTTTTAGACCGATTGAATAAATATCTTTTTGCTATGTAGAGTGGGGTATTGATTTGCTATTTCTTGAGAAGTTCGTCGATTTGATGAGCATAATCGAGGGAGTCATCGATATGAAACATTAAATCTGGGATTTTGCGAAGATTTTTTAATCTTTTCCCTACTTCCAAACGGATTTTACCACGATGCTCTTGGATGTGTTCCAACACCGTTTTTTTATCGGGACCAGCAAAAATGCTCAGATAAACCCGCGCCAAGCTTAAATCAGAGGTAATGCGCACCACAGTTACTGACACCATTGACCCCAAACAAATGTCGCTGGCATGTCGTTGAAAAAAGATAGCCAATTCTGCTTGAATTACTGCTTCAATTTTTTGCTGTCTTATTGAACTCATGATGCAAAGGTAAGAATACTTGCTCTGCTACCCCCCTTGTCAACAAAAATGTATCTTTGTATCAATGTCTTATTACAAAGAAATATACCACTATACATTTAAATACAGAGGTCTTGCTTGGGCTACAATCTTGTTCAATCTGCTCTTCGTTATATTCAATTTGCTTTCGCTGGTGCTTTTTATTCCTGTATTGCAACTCATTTTTAAAAAGCCTGAAGAATTGCAAAAGGTGGCTAAGCCTGAGTGGAAGGGTTTTGGCAATTTAATTCATTACATTCAAGATGCATACAATCATGAATTATATTTGCTTGTTAAATCTGATCCCAAATCAGCATTGCTATATGTTTGTGTAAGTGTTTTTATTGCTTTTCTTCTCAAAAATATATTTCGCTATGGCGCTGTCTGGACACAATCTCAATTACGAATATCGGTAGTAAGAGACATTCGCTTATTGCTTTTTAAAAAGTCTCTCGAATTGCCCTTGGCTTATCACAGCAATGAAAAGAAAGGGGATCTTATGGCAAGAATGAATAGCGATGTTAATGAAATTGAAGTGGCGGTGGTGAGTCTTCTTGAGCTCATTTTCCGCGAGCCGCTTGCTATACTGATTAACTTAATCACCTTGATTTACATGAGCCCTGGTCTAACTTTAACCGCTCTACTTCTTCTTCCGGTGTCAGCCTTTGTTATCTCTAGAATTGGAAAAAGCCTCAAACGCACTGCAAAAAAAACACAAGAACAACTAGGATTCTTGTATGCCTCTATGGATGAAAACCTAGGGGGTGTGCGGGTAATTAAAGCATTTAATGCGGTCAGGGTTGTTGTGGAGCAGTTTAGCAAACAAAACGACCAACACCAAAAATTGGCCACGAGGGTGTTTAGAAAAAAAGACCTTTCTCCCTTAGTCAACGAAACCTTAGGTGCAGGGGTTTTGCTTGCTTTGGTGTTTTTTGGGGGGCGATTGATTTTGAACGGGACAGAGATCGGTCTTACGGGTGAAGTTTTCCTTACTTATATCATTGTTTTTTCACAGTTTTTGCGGCCAATTCAAAGTGTTTCCAACAACATGGCCAACATGAATAAAGCACAAGCCTCTCAAGACCGAATCAACAGCCTGCTCAACGCACCAAACCCGCTTGTCAACGCACCTAATGCTCCTTCAATAAAGAGCTTCAAAGATCAAGTTTCCTTCGACAATGTAGGTTTTGCATATAACGATCATGCGGTGTTGGAACAAATCAACTGGAAGGTTCAAAAAGGCAAGCTTGTTGCCATTGTTGGAGAGTCGGGAAGTGGCAAGTCAACCTTGATGGATTTACTGTTACGCTTTCATGATGTAAGCACCGGCGCTATAGAGATTGATGGTCAAAACATACAAAATATCGATCTTGAATCTTTGCGCAGCCTTATCGGTGTGGTTAGTCAAGAATCATTTTTGTTCAACATGACGGCGGCCCAGAACATTGCGTTTGGTGATACACTAATTGATATGGAAAGGGTTCTTCACGCGGCAAAAGTAGCCAATGCGCATGAGTTTATTCTCGCCCTAGAAGATGGTTATGATTCACTGCTCGGTGAGCGCGGAAACAAACTTTCTGGTGGTCAAAAACAGCGCATCGCGATCGCAAGGGCCATTTATAAAGACCCCGCAATTTTAATACTCGATGAAGCCACCTCTGCCTTAGACACAGAATCTGAAACCTTGGTGCAACAGGCCTTGGAGAATCTAATGAAAGATCGTACTTCTTTTGTAATCGCACACCGCCTGTCTACGGTTCGAAATGCTGATCAAATCATTGTTTTGTCTAAAGGTAAAATAATTGAGTGCGGAACGCATGATACTCTTATGGCTACTAAGGGTTTATACCATCGGCTTTGTGCCTTGCAGGGCCTGTCATAATGAGGAACGTGTATTATTAAGGTGGGCTATCATTAATTGTGTAACTTTACAGCCTAAAACCTGCCGATGCAAAACAACACAATACAATTTTCCAAAGAACACAATTCTGAGTTCTACAAGACGCTTAAATCGCGAGTCAACGCATACTTTAAGGAAAACAAAATTGCCAAAACCGCAAATGCCGCAATGGTTTTTAAAACATTTGCACTCTTGGCTCTATTTTTAGTTCCCTACGGTTTTTTATACTTTCAAAACCTACCGGCTATTGCATATATTGGGCTGTGGTTCGTAATGGGGTTAGGAATGGCTGGTGTTGGCCTATCTGTGATGCACGACGCCAATCACGGTGCCTACTCGCGTAAAGAATGGGTAAATGTACTGGTGAGCAACGTAATGATTCTACTTGGAGGAAGCGCGCGCAATTGGCGTATTCAACACAACGTTTTACATCACACTTATACCAACGTTGCCGAGCATGACGAAGACATTGATCCGCCTGTCTTTATGTTGCGTTTTTCACCGCATTCGAAATACTATGCCATTCACCGATTTCAACATTTGTATGCCTGGTTTTTTTATGGCATGATGACATTATTTTGGTACCTCACCAAAGATTATCAACAAGCTTTTAGGTATCAGAAAAGGGGACTAGTTGAGGCCCAAGGTGTGACTTTTGCCCAACACATGTTTAGAATCATACTTTTTAAACTCATCTACACGGCCATCTTTTTGTTCTTGCCTATCTACTTTGGGGGTGCTTCGTGGCTAATCAATGTGCTTGGATTTTTATTAATGCAATTTATTTGCGGCTTAATCTTGGCTATGATTTTTCAACCCGCACATGTCGTGCCAACATCAACCTACCCCATTCCAAATGATTCTGGCGTGGTTGAGGCAGATTGGGCCGTAAACCAACTTTTCAATACAGCCAATTTTGCACCAAAATCTAGGTTGTTTTCATGGTATGTTGGGGGGCTTAATTATCAGGTGGAACACCACTTATTTCCTTCTATTTGTCATATCCACTACAAAAAAATCTCTCAAATTGTTGAACAAACCGCAAAAGAATACCAGCTGCCGTATTATTCATACAAAACTTTTGTAGAGGCGCTTTCTGAGCACACTAAAATGCTCAAAAACCTAGGTAAGCCGAATCCAGTCATTGCCTAAGTCATGACCTTAGAAGAGATTTATCTCTTTTGTTCTGCGAAAAACGGAGTTAGCGAACATTTTCCTTTTGATACCAAGACTTTGGTGTTCAAGGTGTACGGTAAAATGTTTGCCTTAATCGATGTAGATACGCCGGATTCCATCAACCTAAAGTGCAACCCCGAGCGGGCACAAGCTCTAAGAGAGCAGTACAGCGCTGTGCGTCCAGGTTTTCATATGAATCACAAACACTGGAACACCGTATTGCTCAATCAGGATGTGGATAACCACTTGATTAAGGAGCTAATTGACCACTCTTATGAATTAGTTTACAGTGGCTTACCAAAAAAAGTAAAAGATGCCAATCCGCGTTGACAAATACACCTGGGCTGTTCGGTTGTTCAAGACACGGTCTTTGGCAACTGAAGCTATTAGCAAAGGAAAGGTACTCATCAATGAAGCTTTAATAAAACCCTCGCGAGAGATTAAGGTTGGAGATGTGATAACTGTGTTAAAACACAACGCAAAATTCAAATATCAAGTTCTTGCTGGGTTGGAAAGGCGCGTAGGGGCTCCTTTGGTTAAGGAATATTTATTGGACCTAACCAGCGACGAAGAAATAGAAAAGCTTAAAATGTACCTTCAAGCGCAAAACAACTACCGACATTCAGATGGTAAGCCAACCAAAAAAGACCGCCGAGAATTGGACCGTTTTTTAGAGGAGTGGCAAGAAGACTAATCACAAAAATCAGCCAATATTTTATCGGCTAAAACACTGCTCAAAGCCACATAACTTTCTGTGGTCCAGCCGCCTATGTGTGGGGTTAGACATACATTGTTTTGCGCTATTAAATAGGCAAACTCTTGGGGTAGGTCCTGTTCAAAAAAAGATTCAAAACTTTTTTGTTCAAATTCCAAAACATCTAAACCTGCGCCTTTAATTTTCCCGGACTGCAGGCCAGAGACCAAAGCCTTGGTACTAACGATTTTGCCTCTAGACAAATTGAGTAAATAAAAACGTTTTTGCATACAATCTAAAAAGTTTTCGTCAAAATACCCTTTTGTTTCATTATTTCGAGGAATGTGAAAACTTAGCACATCAGCTTGTTGTTGTATGGCCTCAAGGGTACATTCTTGAACAAAATGATTTCCAAATCCCGTTTTGTATTTATCATAGGCCATGAGTTTGATATCAAAACCACTCAGTTTCTTTGCAAACGCAGCGCCGTTGTTTCCATAACCAATGATACCAACCGTTTTGCCGTCTAATTCCTCTCCGCGGTTGTCCTCGCGTAGCCACAATCCGTTTCTAACTTCTTGATCTGCCTTGTTTATGCGGTTCATTAAATTCAATAACATGCCTAAGGCATGTTCCGCCACAGCGTTTTTGTTACCTTCTGGAGAATTATACAAGCGAATATTCAATTCCTCGCATCTGACCGTGTCTATATTTTCTAATCCTGATCCAGACCTGGCTATAAATTGCAAACCCGGACAGTGCTTTAAAAATTCTTTGTCAACTGTAAACCGAGAGCGTATGACGATTCCTATTGCATCAAAAAGGTGGGGCACCAAATCTTCAAAAGACGTTTTAGTTTGGAAAGAACATTCAAAGCCGGCGGCGGAAAGCCTATCGGCTAAAATAGGATGAATACTATCAATAAAAATAACCTTACCTTTTTGCATGCAATAAAGTTAGTCATTTTAAAATTGAGCTTGTGTTTTTAAGAAAACCCCATTTTTTAGCTCTTTCTAAGCGCACTTCTCGGGGTGTCTTTGGTGTTTTGTTGTTGGGGTGTGTGAAACGCTGTTAAATCGCCTTAAAAGGGCTTTTTAGCGACCCAAATGAACTAAAAGCACTGAAATGTCACTAGGCGAAACCCCTGATACCCTAGCTGCCTGACCTAAGGTTGCGGGCTTGATCTTATTTAGCTTTTCTTTAGACTCTATGCTTAGATTTTTAATTTCTGAGTAGTCGATTGTTGGCGAGAGCACGAGCGCCTCTAGTCGTTGAAGTTTATCAACCTGTTCTTGTTCGCGCTCAATGTAACCCTCGTATTTCAATAGTATCTCTGCTTGTTCTACAGCAAGCGGGTTTTGGCTTTCAATTTGCTTAACCGCTTCTTTCACCTTATCGCTCATAATCATTAAATCATCAAGGGCAATATGGGGGCGAGTAAGAATTGTGCTGGCCTTGACTTGTTGGGTAATCTCTGAAGATCCTTTTGTTTGAAGCACGCGATTGGCCTCGGCAGGGGTAATACCTATTTGTCTTAGGGATTGCTTAAGCGCTTCAGTAAGTTGGGTTTTTTTCTCAACTTTTTGAAGTGCTGTATCATCAGCCAAACCAAGTTGATAACCTAAGTGTGTTAGTCTTTCGTCGGCATTGTCTTGTCTTAACAAGATGCGAAATTCAGCACGGCTTGTAAACATGCGGTATGGTTCATTGGTGCCTTTGGTTATTAAATCATCTATCAAAACACCAATATATGCATCGCTTCTAGACAAAACAAAAGGATCTTTGTTGTGGGTTTTTTGGTGCGCGTTGATGCCCGCCATTAAACCCTGACAAGCCGCTTCCTCGTATCCTGTGGTGCCATTGATTTGGCCCGCAAAGAAAAGATTTTCAACCAATTTGGTTTCCAAGGTGTGTTTCAATTGAGTAGGGGGAAAATAATCATACTCAATTGCATAGCCAGGGCGGAACATTTTTACATTTTCAAAGCCAGGAATAGTTTTCATTGCGGCGTATTGTACTTCTTCTGGCAAAGAGGTGCTGAAACCATTTACATAAATCTCTACGGTGTTCCAACCCTCTGGCTCTACAAAAATTTGATGGCGCTCTCTGTCGGCAAAACGAGAAATTTTATCTTCAATACTTGGACAATACCTAGGCCCTGTACTTTTAATGGCCCCATTAAACATTGGCGATCTGTCGAAACCCGTTCGCAATAAATCATGGGTGTGCTCATTTGTATAAGTTATATGACAGGCGAGTTGTTTGGTTAAAGGCGCAGTATCGGAATAACTAAACTTTGATGGGTTTTGGTCGCCTTGCTGCGCCTCCATTAAAGCATAATTCAGGCTGCGGCCGTCTACCCTTGGGGGGGTTCCTGTTTTCATGCGGCCGGCAATAAAGCCGTGCTGAACCAAGCTTTCTGTAAGGCCGGTAGCTGCCTTTTCTCCGGCCCTTCCTCCTCCAAATTGCTTTTCACCTAGGTGAATAAGTCCGTTTAAAAAAGTGCCGTTTGTTAAGACCACAGTGGTTGCAAACACTTTAGTTCCCATTCCTAGCTCCACTCCTACTACACAATTGTTCTCTACAATTATGCCTATACACATGTCTTGCCAAAAATCAACATTGGGGTTTTTTTCCAATAAATACCGCCACTCCAATGAAAACAGCACGCGATCATTCTGTGTTCTCGGAGACCACATTGCGGGGCCTTTCGATAAATTAAGCATTCGAAACTGTATTGCGCTCTTATCGCTCACAATCCCAGAGCCACCACCAAGGGCGTCTATTTCCCTAACTATTTGTCCTTTAGCAACACCCCCCATCGCTGGGTTGCAACTCATTTGTGCAATTGTGTTCATGTTCATAGTAACAAGCAAAACCCTGCTGCCCATTTTAGCCGCGGCATTTGCGGCCTCGCAGCCCGCGTGTCCTGCTCCAACAACAATTACATCGTACTTTGCTAACATTTTTTATTCTGTTTCACGTGAAACAATGAGGTTATGCGTTTTTTGTTTCACGTGAAACATACAACGCCAAATATTGGTTTTCCTTTGATCTCATCAACAACCCCTCGGCTGGAGACTTATCTTTATAACCACACAAATGTAATAAGCCATGAAAACAAACCCTAAAAAACTCCTGTTCGAAAGATACATTCAAGGCTTGCGCGTTATCCATCACACGATCTAAAGAAATCATTACGTCACCAGACACAACGCCTTCTATTGAATAATCAAAGGTAATTACATCTGTGTAATAATCGTGCTGTAAAAACTGCTGATTTACTTCAAGCAAATAGTCATCATTGGTAAAGACGTAGCTTAAGTCACCTAAACGCTTACCTTCATTCAGACAAATTTCCTTAGCAAATCTTTTGAGGTCGTTCTTTTTTAGAAAGTTGGGCAAATTTGTGCCTAAATTAACTACAGAAGTCATTTATTAAAATATAGATTAACGGTGTTTCCCGAGTGTAAAAATTCCACCTCATCTGCAAGATTTCGCATTAAAAACACACCTCGGCCGCTATCTTTTAATAAATTCTCTGGTGCTGTAGGATCAGGAAGGTCTTCAAACGAAAAACCCGCCCCTTCATCTTTTACTTGAATATAAAAGTGATTTGGCGCCGTTCCGACTTGCAAAAACACTTTTGCCTCCTGGTTATCCTTATTACCGTGTTGAATAGCATTGTTTACCGCTTCTGATACAGCTATAAGAATGTTACCAAACACATCTGTTTGTATTCCAAACTCGTCACAAACAGAATTAACGAGACTTTCAACCTCTATAAGTGATTGATAATCAGATGATAATGTTAATTCTTTAACCACGGTAAAATCTTCTTTCATATCTACATTTTCTGTAAATCATTGATTCAGATAGCTGTCGGCCCTTTGCTTATAATAGAGTTGTAGAGCGGGGTCTAAAGCCTTGATCTGTTCAATTTCGTTCCATTTCGACTTTTTGTACGATTCAAATCTTATTTGGTTACCTTTTTCTATGTCTTTTCCGCTATTTGATTCACGCTTTTCTTCATAACCTCTTTGCATCAAGGCTTTTTCACTTTCTAATAATCGCGTTAGTATTTCTTTTTGCCTTTGTATGGTTTGTGGATTGACTCTTTTTTGTAACAACTCTTTTTCCTGTTCCTCCAATTCTTTGAGCAGCGGGTTGAGTTGGTTTCCTAACCCTTTACCTTCCTTATTTAGTTCTTGCTTTAGTTGCTCCAGCCTTTGTCTTATTGCCGTTTGTTCGGCAGCCATACGCGCCAATTCCTTAGTTCCTAACCCCGGCAAACCTTGACCCGGCTTACCATCTTTACCAGGAGTATTACCCGGTTTTTCACCTGGTTTGTTTCCTCCTGGGTTGGCCCCTTTTTGCATTTGTTCAAGTTGCTTTTTTAGCATTTCTTTCATGTCTTGTGAAGACATCGATTGACCAGATTTAGGGCGCCCTTTACCTGGGTTATCACAACTACCATTTCCTTGCATCTCTGCGTTCATTTGTTGCTGCATGGATTGCAAGGCTTCATTTAATAATAAGGCTAAATTATTATAGGAGGTCATTACTTTTTGTTGGTGTTTCTCTAGCTCTTTCTTTTGGTGATCATCAATTGCCTCTATCGCTAATTTTTGGTGAGATTCAATAAGAGCTAACTCTCCATCAATAAAAGTGGCAATTTTTGGCTGTCTTTTTGCTAGCGCAAGCAAACTGTCTTTAATAATTTTTGTGTCATCGACAATACGTTGTTGTCTTCTTCCTAGTTTCTTGTAATAAGGATCTTTCGTACTTACCTTAACAAATTGCTTTTGATTGGTTTCTTGATCAATACTTAGGGTGATTAATGCATCCAAAACCGCCCGAAGACTATCCATGTCTTCTTCTTGTTGTTGTTTGTTGGATTTGCTTTGTTTGGCGTCTAATTGCGCAGCCAAAGATTTCATTCCATCGCTTGCAGATTTTTGTTTTTCACCTGCTTTTTTGTTTTTTCCTTCGTTTATCGATTCTTTCGCCCCATTCAAATCATCGCTAATTTGATCTTGTAGTTCATCTAAACCCTCTAAATCTAAAGGATGCATTAGTTCTTTGTTTAACTCCTGTAGTTCGCTGAGTTCGTTTTTTAGTTTCTCAAATTTTTCATTGAGTTCAGTTTGTTTTTTAAGTAAGTCTTCCTTGCTTAAATTTTCTAAATTTTTTGATAAATCATCCTGTTCTTTTGCTAAGGAATTAAGTTCTTTTTCTATGTCATCAATTCGCTCATTGACTTGCATTTTCTTTAATAATTCTAAACTTCTATCGAGTTGTTTATTCATATCTTGGGTAGATATTTCTAACTCATTGATTTTATCTTTTAACTGCTCCTTGTTTTGATCTTTTAATAATTCTTCAAGCTGATCAAGTAATGATTTCAATTCATCATCCATTACTTCTTTAAGTAATTCCTCTAGCAACGCCTGTTTTTCTAATAATTCTTGGTCTATCGGACTTAATTGATTTTTTTGATTTGTACTTTCTTTTAACTCATCAATATTTTCTTGAATTTGTTGTTGTAATTCTTGCTGTTGTTGCTGTAATTGCTCTACCTTATTTAATTTGTTCCAATTAGATGATTTTGATTGTAAGCTCTCTTTCTTTAATTGCTGTACATCTTTATTAAATTGTTGAGTTTTTTCAAATACATCCTCAAGGTTTTTTATTTGCTTATCTTGCTCCTCTCTACGTTGAATATTTAACTCTTCTAAACTCGGTAGTTCATAGGTATAAATACTGCTTTTTGTACATTTATGACCGTTCACACCATCGTTATCATAAACAATAAAATAATAAGTAATTACATCATTTAATTGGAGTTTCTCGCGACTGAAGTCAACAGCAAAATCAAATTTTTTAAGAGTACCAGAAACCGGCTCTACTTCTAGTTGTTGTGTGCGATTCACACCATTTGGCGCTTCTATATTATAAACAAACTTCAATTTACTCAACCCATAATCATCTGAGACTTGACCTTGAAAATACTTCCTTGCTGGATTGATTGAGTCTTGATTTTCTTCGACTTGAATAATTGGATGTGCATCCTTAATTACATTTACTACTGAGAGAATCGTATCTTTTTTAAGATTAAATCGATTGGTTAGTATGATTTTTTGATTGACACTAGATGTATATTCATTTTTGAATTCACAATAATTAGGATTTAATCGAAGGTGCTTATTGTTCCACACCACACTAAGCTTACTGGTATTCTTTGCTGCAAGCTCCCATTTGACAACAGTACCTTCAGGAATATTGAGATCATTTACTTGATTATAAATGCAATCCTTTTTGTTTAAATATTTTGGAAAATAACAATGCGCTTTTAATTTACCTAAGACCGCTTTGCCTGTTATATTTATTTTTTTTGTCGAGCTATTGAACTCATTGGTGGTAAGATAAAACGACGTGCTTTCATTGAGTGACGGAAATTGATAGAGAAAAACATTACGTTTTTTCTGTTTCATAAGAAACTTTCCTTGCTTTGAAACAATATATACTTGTTTAGGAATGGTACTAAATCCAGGCGCTGGCAAGACTTGAACTTCTATCTTTGGACTAGCTCCTTCTTCATATTGATCTGAAAATCCAATAAACTTAAAAAGGTATGGATTAGGTTCTTTAAGATTTGTATTGTATTGAATAATTCTGGTCGTACCTTGAGTAAAAATTTGCGGCATCCATAATGCTAAAGCTACAAAACCTAACAATACAGGTATGAGGTATTTCAAGTATTGCTTTTGTTGCTTAAATTGAATAGCATCTGTAAAGGAAATTCTATTTAGTTGACTTGATTTTTGAGCGATACTAGCTTCAATCAAATCTAATGAACCCAGGTTTGCTTCTCGAGCATTGTTTAATTGTAAGGTATTTTTTAGTTTATCAGCAATTTCAGGAAAAAACGAACCTATAATTTCTGCCGCTTGAATGTTTGAAATACGTTTGCCGTATGCCATTAATCGACTTATTGGAATACCGATGTAGTGAATAAATAAAGAACTTTGCAGTACAATGAAACCAAAAAACAAAATTGCCCGCACCCATATAGGGAATAACCATACAAAAGCTAGTGTTGAGGTAAGTAGGAAGGCAAGACAAAAAAATACGGTGAATAAAATTACACCCTTCAAAATCATATTGAGATAGTACTTTCGTATGAAAGCATTTATCTGATCAAGAAGTGAATTATAGGGATGAATCATAAAACAAAGCTAATATTTCATTCTTTTGGTACAAAAATAGAACCAAAAGCCAATTTGCTAATTAATTATAAAATAGATTTAAATAAAATTTTAAAAAATTTGTTACTATTATTAAAGCTGTTGATATGTGTATAAAATATTTGCTCATATTCAATAAAATATAAAAACCTGTTTTTGTCAACACTTTATTAAGCACAGATAAATTATAACGATTTATTAATGAGATAATTAAATAGTTTTAAACATTTATAATTTAGATCAACTTGTTTAAAAATATATATGTACCAACCTATTTATTATGTTCAACCATTAGTGAAAAACTCACTTAAAAAAAAGGATAAAAAAGACCACTTATGTCGTAAGTTTTTTGGCTTATGAAATAATTTTTATTCTACAAATAACATTATTACTTCTTTTAAACATGTAATTCACAACAGCGAGAGAAAGCTTGTTTAAAACCAATTCGATTTTATTGACTTCTAGGGCTGATTGTATTAACTTTGTTCATAAGTAAAATCACATTTCATAGCTATGCGCATTCCAATAGGTTCAGATCATGCCGGATTCCAAACCAAAGCAATTCTTGTTGAACAACTACAATTGTTAGGCCACGAAGTAGTAGATTATGGTTGTTATTCAGAGGCAAGTATTGATTATCCAGACTATGCTCACCCCGTTGCGCAAGATATCATAGAGCACCCAGGAACCTTAGGAATTTTACTTTGTGGATCCGGTAATGGAATTAGTATGACAGCTAACAAACACCAAGAGATTCGCTGTGCGCTTTGTTGGACCAAAGAAATAGCTTCATTGGCCAGACAACATAACAACGCCAATATAATTGCCTTACCCGCACGATTTATTTCTGAAGAGGAAGCCAAAGATATGGTTGAAGTTTTTTTAAATACAGCTTTTGAAGGGGGCCGACACGCCAATAGGGTGGCTAAAATACCGTGTTAGTTGCTCCTAATTAGAATTTCAACCCTTCTGTTCGCTTCTTTTTGATTTTCATCCTGTGGCTTTGCAAACACAGGCTTAGTGGAACCAAAACCTACCGGATACAAACGCTCAGGAGCTATACCGTTGTCTACTAGGTATTGTTTAACCATAATGGCCCTTTGTTTGGATAATTTTTGTGCTTTCTTTGCGCTGTTTTCATCTAAATTCACATGACCATGAATCTCAATAGAAATATTTGGATTGAGTACCATTAAATCTCGCAAGCTATTTAATTGCGGATAGGATTCTTCTGTAATTTCTGCCAAACCAGCATTGAAATATAGCTTTTCAAGCTTGCTTAGTGTCCCCACCTCGAATTTTTGTAAATAAATAGTGTCAATATATGAATCATTGATTGGGATCGAACGATCTATGTATTCTACAGGAAAATAACCAGGTGCTTCAACTTTTATACCACCACTTTTAATTTTTTGTTTCAAATTGATCTTTAAATGTGATGCGAAATAGGTTCCTGTGAGATCGCTTGACCCCAATAGAAAAATCTTACTCACAATGGGCTCTCCTGAGGCCTTATCTCTAATTAACAAAGAATATTTTGGCAGATCTTCGTTGTAAATTAAATTCACCGTAGATTCATAGGTGTTGTATTTGGTAAAGGTGCTTTTGAAATGAATGAGGTCCTTTGATTTTAATGGAGCAACTAAATGAACTACAAGCGTTTGGTTTTGAGTTAATGAAACGACTAATTCTTGTAGGGGTGAAAGCACCAGGCCGCCATTCGTCGTCCCCATGTTTTGCTCACAAGAATTTGTTCCAGTAATGAAATAACTCAATTGAAGAGAAAATCCTTCTTTGGTGGATTGTAGTTCTAATTTGAGCTCACCATCGTGTGGAGCATTGTACTTTACCCACAAATCATTGCTGTGCTTATCGCCAAGAAACGGCAAAGAAAAAACGCTTTGAACGGGCGCCCAAACCGCACCACCACATGTATTGTACGAATGTTTTTGTCCGTAAGTACAAGTAATGAAAAAGAGAAAAATAAGAAGAATTTTCACCAAGCCTTATACGACTTATTTTACTTTTAGTTGCAGTAAAGCACTTAGACTAATATCTAAAACAACAGCATCTGAAACCAAAAACAACTGATCAAAAGAGATATTTGAAATAGAACCACTTAAAAAAACACCCGGCGCTAGTTCGGTATTAACACTTTGCTCAACAGATTCTCTTACTTCTTCAAGCATAGGCCCCACGTCGTAATAAAACTCCTGTTCAATTTGTTGTTTTATTTTGTCGTCTAAAAGCCATTTGGCTGTATGCAATAATATACTTTTGCTTTGCACCTCATATTCAACCTCTTTAATTCTCAACTGTTGTGATGCGTCTACATAAGGAAGCACAGTTAAGTATAACTTACCTTTTTTTGTTCCTGAAAAACCGATTTCAAGCACCATTCGGTTTTCTTGAGGTCCTATAAATTTAATTCGGTTAATGTCAAGGTGTTTTCTTTGGGTGAGGTATATTTTTTGAGTATCAAAATTTTGTGCCAAATAGTTGTTGATAGAATCATAACTTGCGATGGTTCTAAGGCGTATATCGCTTTTGTTTTGTTTATAGGTGGTGTGGTTGTTTTTGGGTAGGGGCAAAAGGGGCTTAAAACTTTTGTTGGTCTCAAAAAAAGGCTGTGCAACAATTATTGTTGTAAAAAACGCTTTTTGATCAGCATTATTGAGCGATAAATCAGAAATACCTATACCACTAGGTTGTAAATAAAAGTAACCGTATGGCGCAACCAAAACAGGGTCTTGTAGCGTCCGCCACACCTCTTTCATAGTGGTCCGAATGGGTGTGGAGCCGAGTTGTTTATCGATATCTTTTTCCAAATTAACAAGCGCCTTCCTTACTTCTTTTTCAATAGTGGGTGTTGCGTTGTATTTAAAAACAGTTATTTGACAAGGGTCGACGAGTTTAAAGCTCTTGAGTTTTGTTGTTGATTGCAAATTAAACGCTTGGTCTATATCGATTTTACTGGAATAACTGAGTTGAACGCGCCGCTTAGGTTCGCCAATGCCACACGAAGCCCAAACACGAGGAATAACACACATTTCTTTACCAAACACCCCATGACAATCAGGACAATAGGAAAGCTGTAAAGCAAACTCTCCGTTGATGGTGTATTGTATTTCATCTTTTTTGAGTTCAAAGTCCAAGGGCTCCCTAAAGAAATCATAGGTGTAGCTTATTCCTTCGCACTGTTTTTCCTCTCCATGAAATTTAGTCTGTAAACTTTTTTCTGCCTCGTTTAAATAAGATTTAAGGGCTATTTCAGTAGGTATGATTATCGAGGAAGGGGCAATGATGTCGAGATCATTAATGGTTAATTCGTCTGTTTTTGGGTTCGCGGTTTCAATGGTTTTACACGCAAATAAAACAAGTAACAAAGAACAATAAGCCCACCTCATGGCGTTATTTTGATTAATCGCACCCGTTGAAGAAAACCCACGTGCATGGATTCAACAACCCCACCGGCCCCGTCTATAAACGGGCTTGTAAACGTGGGTTTTTTCTTTCCCCCAGTAATCATAAAAAGAAGGTCGTCCCCTTCTTTACACAACGAAGAATTAAAAAACATTTCACTTAATTCAAAGTGGTCAAAAAAACAATTGTCAAGTAAACTCATTTCAATGAGCAAACTATCTCCTTCATCCATCCAACAGCTCTTGTTTTGTTCAGAATACACGATTTTGTATGCTTTTGTGCTTACAACCTCATCATTCTTAAGGTTTACATAAGACATGTTGTATGACCAAACACCAGAATGATCAATAGGCAACAGGTCTAAATGAACGCCTATGGTTTGTTGCAAGCCATTGTTTCCAAAGATTTGCATGTTTCCCGCGTATGAACCAGCCCAGTCATTTGGAACACACTGACTAAAAGCCAAAGCAGGTAGTAGCAGAAAAAGAAAAACAAAGCGCATAAAAAAGGGGCCTGAGCCCCTAAATTAATTCATTTTTGCTTTTAATCCACGATCGAGCGCATCTAAGAATTCTTCGGTGTAAACGTAGTGTTCACCATGGTTTACTTTGTTGCCATGAATACACACAGCAAGGTCTTTAGTCATGATGCCGTTCTCAACGGTTTCAATACAAACCTTTTCTAAAGTATCACAAAATTCTATGAGCTCATTGTTGTTGTCGAGCTTGCCCCGAAAAGCGAGGCCGCGCGTCCACGCAAATATAGAAGCAATAGGATTGGTAGAAGTTTTCTTTCCCGCTTGGTGATCTCTGTAGTGTCTAGTAACAGTGCCATGTGCCGCTTCAGACTCCATGATTTGCCCATCAGGTGTAATGAGCACTGAAGTCATTAGACCGAGTGAACCAAAGCCTTGTGCAACAGTATCAGATTGTACATCACCATCATAATTTTTACACGCCCACACAAAGTTACCATTCCACTTTAATGCAGAGGCAACCATGTCGTCTATGAGTCGGTGTTCATAGACAATACCAGCCTCTTCAAACTTGGATTTGAATTCACTTTGGTAGATGTCTTCAAAAATATCTTTGAATCGGCCATCGTATTTCTTGAGTATGGTGTTTTTGGTAGAAAGGTAAAGAGGCCACTTTTTAGTTAGCGCCATATTGAAACAACTTCTAGCAAAACCCTCGATAGAAGCATCGGTGTTGTACATGGTCATTCCTACGCCGTCTCCAGAAAAATTGTAAACCTCAAAAGTTTGAGTCTCACCGCCGTCTTCTGGTGTAAAGGTCATGGTGAGCTTCCCTTTGCCTTTAAATACGGCATCCGTTGCACGGTATTGGTCGCCAAAAGCATGACGCCCCACAATGATAGGCGCTGTCCAGTTGGTTACCAGGCGCGGCACATTTTGCATAACGATAGGTTCGCGAAAAACGGTACCATCTAAAATGTTGCGGATTGTTCCATTTGGAGACTTCCACATGGATTTTAATTTAAATTCTTCGACTCGTGCCTCATCCGGTGTAATTGTAGCACACTTGATACCTACCTTATATTGCTTTATGGCCTCGGCTGCATCTACGGTTATTTGGTCGTTGGTTTCGTCACGTTTTTCAATACCAAGATCGTAATACTTAATATCTAAATCTAAGTATGGAAGGATGAGTTTGTCTTTGATGAACTTCCAAATGATTCTTGTCATTTCATCTCCATCAAGCTCGACTACGGGATTGGCTACTTTAATTTTCGACATGATATTTTTTTTTGTGCAAAATTACGCATTATTCTTAGTTATAAGGGCTTCAGCGCATTGTAAATACGAGTAATTAATCTAGTGATCCAATCATTTTTGATGGATCTACAATTTGATCATACTCTTCTGCGCTAACGTGTCCAAGGCCAACCGCGGCCTCTTTTAATGTGGTGCCGTTTTTGTGCGCGTATTTAGCAATTTCAGCGGCCTTGTAATATCCGATTTTGGTGTTGAGGGCCGTCACAAGCATTAAAGAATTGTCTAGATGTTGCTTAACGACGGGGAGGTTTGCGCGAATACCAACAGCACAATTATCTGAGAAGGACACACAAGCATCGCCGATTAATCTTGCGGATTGCAATACATTGGCCGCAATAATCGGCTTGAAAACGTTCAATTCAAAATGACCATTTGACCCAGCTATGCCAACCGCAACGTCATTGCCCATTACTTGAGCACAAACCATTGTTAGCGCCTCTGGTTGCGTTGGATTCACTTTTCCCGGCATAATAGACGAGCCGGGTTCGTTGTCGGGAATAATGATCTCGCCGATTCCACACCTCGGGCCCGACGACAACATGCGCACATCATTGCCTATTTTCATTAATGATACTGCTGAGCGCTTGAGCGCGCCAGATAATTCTACCATGGCGTCGTGAGCAGCTAAAGCCTCAAATTTATTGGCCGCGGTTATGAAGGGAAGACCGGTAAATTCAGCAATCTTTTTAGCAACCAACACGTCGTAACCTTTTGGTGTATTCAACCCCGTTCCTACAGCCGTTCCCCCAAGAGCGAGTTCTGAAATTGCAACAAGCGCGTTTTGAATGGCGCGCATTGAATAATCTAATTGAGCAACATAGCCACTAAATTCTTGCCCCAATGTCAAGGGGGTGGCGTCCATAAAGTGGGTGCGCCCGGTTTTCACTATGTTTTTAAATTCTTCCACTTTTTCTTGCAACACATTGCGAAGGTGCTGCATTCCGGGAAGAGTCACATCAACCACCATTTTATAAGCAGCAATATGCATTGCGGTAGGGTAGGTGTCATTGGAAGATTGTGATTTGTTTACGTCGTCGTTGGGATTCAATACTTTTTGTTCGTCTAGCAATGATCCTCCTTGTAGCACATGGCCACGATTAGCAATTACTTCATTGCAATTCATGTTTGACTGTGTTCCAGAGCCAGTTTGCCAGATAACTAATGGAAATTCATCGTTGTGTTGACCTGTCAGAATTTCATCACAAACCCTAGAGATGAGGTCTCGTTTGGTTTGGTCTAAAACTCCAAGCTCGTGATTGGCGTGAGCCGCTGCCTTTTTAAGGTAGGCAAAAGCATGAATTATTTCAATGGGCATTGAGCCTTCGGGCCCAATTTTAAAGTTATTGCGCGACCGCTCTGTTTGGGCTCCCCAGTAGCGTTGAGCAGGCACTTTAACCTCCCCCATGGTGTCTTTTTCTATGCGAAATTCCATTTTTTGGTGTTTGTGAATTTATTTGTGTAATTTTGACTCGTATTCAACTACAAAAATAATAGAAGATGAGCACTTTCGGTATTGTAATGTTTCTTTTAATTGGCGGAATGGCCTTTTGGATGTTATTCTTTTTATTAGGATTTATCCTTCCCTATTGGCTTACTTTAGGTCTTTTTGAACAACTAAGACCAAAACGCATTTTTGACGAAGAAGCCAAATAAGCGACAACTATACACTTTTATCGAAAGCGCCTTGTGGGCGCTTTTTTATTGCTCAAAAATTTGCCTACAATTTTTTTCGATCATTAGACAAAGTTGGTCTGTGGGCAAATCATTCAAATCTGATCCAAAAGGATCTTCAATTTCTTCTGCCAACAACTCCATGCTTACAAGGGCATAAAAAACAAAGGTTGAAATAAAAGCAGAAAGATAACCAAAGAGCGGAACGAATGCCAAGGGCATGGTTACTACATAGATAAAAATGAATTTTTTGATAAATAAACTGTACGAGAAAGGTATGGGCGTATTTAATATTCGTTCGCAGACCCCCAATGAATTTACTAGGCTATCTACATCGTTTTGTAGGGCGCGCCAAACTTCGGGGCTAATAACACCTTGTTTCAAAAGCCCCTCTATTTCAATGCGCAGTAATTTTTGCACACTCAAGGGCTGGTGGTCCGGCAAGGAATATTGCTTTAGGTCATCGGGAAGCTCTTGGTCACTCTCAAGTGAAGCATTACGCAGCCTATTTTTTGTTGCAAACACAAACAAGGTAATGAGTTGTCGGAAGGTTTCCTTTTGTTTTTGGCTAATATCCAACACGGCTATTTTGGTGCTTAAACTGCGCGTGTCGTTGACCAACGCCCCCCATGCTTTTCTGCCCTCCCACCAACGATCATAGGCAGTGTTGGTTCTGAAGACCAATAAAAGTGAAATCACAAACCCCAAGAGGGAATAAACGGTGGTTAGGTTTTTTAAGAATAAAGCCCCGGGAAAAAATGTAATTTCAATATACGCAATGGTAATCGATAAGATGCTTATATAAAGCAATTCTTTCCACAACATTCTTACGGTATCACTTTTATGAAAAGAAAAAATGAAGGAAAGCCAATTTTTTGGATTGTAGTTGATCATCGCCGATAAGGTATATGAAGTACAAATGTAAAATACTTTAGGCACTTAAAATTTGTTTAATTTCGAAAAACAATTTCAAACAACACAAGATGGAAATCACCCCCGAACTCAAAGAGAAATTAGACTTACTTCATCATAAATACGCAGCCCTAGGCGAAGATTTCAACGCCTATTTGGAGGGGCTCCTTTATGCAGATGTAACTACCTATTGGGATTATATTCAGCTAGACACACTTTTGAGCCTACAAAAACCCAAAACACCTTTCCCCGACGAAGTGGTTTTTATCATGTATCATCAAATTACAGAATTGTATTTTAAGTTGGCGTTGCGTGAATTCGAGGCCTTAGGGGAGCTAGCCCAGCCGGGTAAAAAGCACTTCATTGACCGTGTAACCCGAATCAATCGGTATTTTGAGGCCCTGATCAATAGCTTTGAAATCATGATTACTGGTATGGATCGAGATGAATTTCTTAAGTTTCGGATGAGTTTACTGCCCGCCTCAGGGTTTCAATCAGCCCAATATCGAGAAATCGAAATATTCAGCACAGACTTTATTAACCTTGTCTCAAAAGATCAAAGAGAGGCGCTCAAACAAGAAAAAGACATCGAAATCCTATTTGAGCACATTTATTGGAAGGCAGGAGCCACAGAAGTGGCCACAGGTAAAAAAACCCTCACCCTCATTCAGTTTGAAGCGAAATACAAAAATAAATTCATCGAACTTGGTGAGTTTTGTCGCAACAAAAACCTGTGGCAAGTCTACTTGCGATTAACAGAAGAAGACCAAAATGACCCACAGGTGAAAGAAGCCTTAAGACAAAATGACATCAATGTAAACGTAAATTGGCCTCTTGCTCATTACAAGTCGGCGGTGAGGTATTTAGCCAGACAAGACAAAGATGTGGCAGCAACCGGGGGCACAAATTGGCAAAAGTATTTGCCGCCACGCTTTCAAAAACGTATTTTTTATCCATTGCTTTGGTCCACGGAAGAGCACGAAAATTGGGGAAAAAGTTGGGTTGAAAACGCCCTCAAATAGGCCTTACCTTTTTAATGTAAAGCTGTGCGTAATCTATAAGCCCAGTATCATTTAGTTCTAGCCCTCTTAAATGCAATTGCTTGAGTAAAATAAAACCCTGAGAGAAGATGGGAATCAAGGCTTGTTGAGCTATTATTTCTTTTTCACAATCTTGCTGTAGTTTGATTTTTTTCTCAAAGGAACTGGCCAATATTGATTTTACGTACAGTGAATCAATAGTTAGATTTTTAAAGTACACAGGTGCTTGAGCGCCGCTGTAAAACAATCGCAAATATGACTCTGCCCCGAAATAATCCCCTATCCAGCCGGTTCTCCAAAGCGCATTTGATACTCCCTCTTTATGCGGCCCCTGGTGAAGACTTATGCGAACACCCAGGTTTTGTCGTAACATCTTAGCTACGGCTTCTGCCCACCTAAACGCGGGGCTTTCTTTTTGTGCATCTACAAAAAAGTGAAAGGCGGGCGGTGGGTTGTTCTGATTAAAGCCCGCTGCCAATAGTAATTGTTTGGCTTCTTTGATTGGAAAAGCAGCCTGTGTTGGATTTAATGGTATCGCACCATTCATTTTATATTGAGACAGGGGGATGAATCGTTGCTTCAAAGGCTGCCCCTCTCCTTTTAATACCTCTTCGCAAATAGTTTTTGTATCAATTGCAAGGGCAAAGGCTTTTCTTAAATTGATATTATTAAAAGGAGCTCGCGTACAGTCAAATTGAATAAAATGCACTTTAGCAGCGTTTTTCACACAAACCTCATGAAGCGGATTCTTACCAGACTTTGCATCACTCAGTGTGCCAAAAGCATTTTGTAAATCTTCGACCGGCAAATCAAACAATAAATCAAGTTTGTTTTTTAAGAAAAGACGGTGGGCTTGATTTCCGCTCACATTGAAACGAACCACTATTTTATTGACAAAAGGTAATTGATTGCCCAGACGGTCTTTTCTCCAATAATGTTCGTTGGCAACATAAATACTTCTATCGGCCAATGATTCCTCTAATACAAAAGGCCCAGTACCCACAGGATGATTGAAGAAATCAGAGGCATAATAAGCGGCTGCTTGTTTACTCATTATCCCAAAGGATGGGCCACAGAGCATTTCTAGAAAATGATTGATAGGTCGGTCTAGGTTGATGATTAAATTATAATCATCAATGATTTGAACACCACTCACTGTTTGCAAGAGCGGATTAAGATTTTGTTTTCTAAATTGTTTTCCTCCTCTTATCAGACCGGCCAAATAATCGTTTGAAACAATATGCGGATTATTTGAGCAGGCCATTGAAAGGCTAAAAGCGATGTCTTTTGTTGTCAATTCATCTGAGGCCAACCTAAAGCAAGGGTCTGGAGCAAAGCGAATGTTTTGTTTAAGTTCTATAAAAATTTTCGAGCCGCCACTAGCCACCCTTACTGTCTTCGCTAAATGGTAATTCCAGCCTCTTTGGTTCGAGGACGGTTTGAGGAGTGGTTCAAATATAAGCTGCTGAACCCGATGGTGGTCTAATGTATTATTGCTTAATGGATTACAAACTCCTCGTGCCGTTTTTATAGAAAGATGAACGGTGCCTCCGTATTGTTTTTGTCCTTTTATTTTTTTAGTGCCACGTAAAAAATAAACCCCCGCGGTAAGTACACAACTTAGAATTAAGAAAATTATTACATAGCGCGCAAAAGCCTCTTTTTTCAAAACAAGCAAAAAACTTAATTTTTGTTAACTAGATGTAGAAATCCGTGCCCAGAAACTTCTTGGTTATTCAACCCTTTAGCGATGTATTTATAAAAGTAAACTCCTTCACTAGCGATTTCACCGTTAACTTTTCCATCCCAAGAAGGATTGTTGTTGGTCAAATCAACAGAAGTGGCGTCTAAAAGCACATTTCCCCAGCGGTTTAAGATAATTAATTGAAGCTCTATAACATTTTTAGTGTCTAAAAAGAACAACTCATTGTTACCATCTGCATTAGGACTAAATACATTTGGCGCCACAACTTCCGGTCTTGCATATTCACAACTGCCGTCATCAATAAGGGCGTTGGGGTCATAATTCAGCGCCAATGGATCTGTACAACCCGTCGGAAATACACAAGAGCCATCGTCTACATTGGCATTTGGATTGTAATTCGTCGCCAATGCATCCATGCATCCACACACATCTACTTGAATTACAACCGTAGCCACATCAGTACATTGGGGCCCCTGGCTAGCAGTTAAGGTTACGGTGTAGGTGCCAAAAGGTACGTCGTAGACATGTAGTTGAGCGCTGAGGTCATTGCTGTTTGCGCTTTGTCCATCGCCGAAGCTCCAGCTATAGGCGGAAGCATTTTGACTTGTATTGGTAAAGGTTACAGAAAGCGGCGCACATCCAGAGGAAACATTTGCACTTAATTCGGCAACAGGAGGGTCTAACAAATCTACAAAGGCGCTGTCTGAAACTGAACAAACGTTGTCTTCTACGGTAATGTAATACCACCCAGAAGGTAAATTTTGCCAAACAGACGCATCAATAAAACCATTAGGGCCAGGACCCGTCCAGGTATATTGTGGCACCCCCTGTATTCCACTGGCCTGCACCGACACATAGCCGGTAGGCACACAAGTTGAAGGCCCAACGAAAATAGTGTCGATTGCCAAAATTTGATTCATGGTAAGTGTAACCGTGTCGGTTTGGGTAAAATTACAGTTGTCTGTAGCGGTGATTAAATAGTACATCGTACCATTTTGATTGATGCCAACAGAGATAGAATCATTGGTGCCTAGATTGGCGCCAGCCAAGTTTTCCCATTGGTAGGTATAAGGGGCATATCCACCAGAGGCGCTCGCCGAAAGCCAAACGCTGTCAGTGGCACAATAAACAGTAGGGTCATTACCCGTTATGTTTATTATAGGGCCTTCTCCTATGTATATTGTTCCTGACGAGGTAATGGTATCTCCACAGGGGTTGATGAGTTCTACGGTGATTACGACAGACTCAAACCCTTCATTAATGCCATCTTGAATAGGATTAAGCGTAATGATTACAGTATCTTCACCAGGCAAGAAAGTAATGGGGTTGGGCAGGGTATTATAATCAATACCTTGTTGGGCCACACCACCAATGGTATAGTTGATGATGAGCGTATCGTTTACCTGCCCCGGAGGCCTTGTAAAAATAAAGTCTGCATATGTACAGCCCTCTACAATAGTGGTGTCACCAGAAACAGTAGCCACCGCTACATCTACTGCCGCCGAACTAAAAGAGCCAGCTTCAAGGAATACGCCAGAATCTAATGACTGATCGCCCACGTTAGAAATGGCCAATTTGATGTGGTAGAGTTGGTTGCATTGTACGGTTGAAGCAGCCGTTAGTAACACGGTTGTGCCATCGTATTGTAGTGCATCGCCATAGGCAATACCATTTTGATTGTCCACGTAATACGCAGTGTTAGAAGAGGGCCCCACATTGTTGATGGTAACTGGTGTGCCACCCGGAATTGTGGCAAGATTAACGCCTCCATTGGGATATCCCGCCAAAACAAATGGCCCCGAGATGCCTGGCCCCCAAAGAAACAATCCAAAGGCATCGTTAAATGATGAAGGCGACCATTCCGGGTATTCATCAGAGCCAAACATATAGTTGAATACAAGGGTGTCTCCAGAAGGGATAAAATCAAATTCAAGTACAATGCCATTGGTTACACCCGCGTTGGCAATATCGTTGAGGTGCGGGTCAAAAGCAACGTTTGGAGTAGCAGGCATGTTGTTGGTGGCTCCACCTTGATTATTTGGCCCTGGCGCCCCTATGGCATTTCCAGTAGTTAATACCAAACCATTACCAATTGGAAATAAGGCATTTGTATTGGTAAAGTAGCCCATATTGCTTTGTGGGGTGTTAGCCAAAGCGGGGTTGCCATTGATAGTTATATTAAATGCAGTAACGCCAAATCCAAGCAAAACATTTTCAACTAATTGCTGAGGTGTTTGGGTGGTTGAAACCGAAATGGGTTGTGCTAACAACGCTCCAAAAGAGCTAATAAAAATGAGCTGTAAAATTATTTTCATGATCGCTTTTGTTATCCTTGGGACGTTAATTTAATGAAAATAGTTGCATTACAAAATTAATATATTCGACCAGGCCATAAAAACCATGATTTTTCGCAACTTTGAACAATAGAATAATTATGGAAAAAACACAGCATTTTATTGATCACAACAAAGACAGATTTCTCAACGAATTGTTTGAATTATTGCGCATTCCGTCTGTCTCTGCCGATCCAAATTTTCAAAAAGATGTCACCTCTTGCGCCGAACACTTAGTAAAGCATCTTCAAGAAATAGGTCTTGATAACGTTGAACTTATTGCTACTGCTGGCCACCCTATAGTTTACGCGCAAAAAATACTCAACGAGGCGCTACCAACAGTATTGGTATACGGCCACTATGATGTCCAACCCGCAGATCCTTTAGAATTGTGGCACACGCCAGCATTCGAGCCCGTAGTAAAGCAAACAGATATTCATCCACAAGGTGCTATTTTTGCACGCGGAGCATGCGATGACAAAGGTCAATTTTTTATGCATGTCAAAGCAATTGAGGCCATGCTTCAATCAGGTGAGCTACCTTGTAATGTAAAGCTAATGATCGAGGGCGAAGAGGAGGTCGGGAGCCCAAACTTGGCCTTGTTCGTTTCAAAAAACAAAGAAAAATTAAAGGCAGATATTATTTTGGTTTCTGATACCGGAATGTTGGCCAATGACACCCCATCCATTACAACAGGCCTCAGAGGCCTGAGCTATGTTGAGGTGGAGCTAACGGGCCCAAATCGAGATTTACACTCAGGGCTATATGGCGGTTGTGTTGCCAACCCGATAAATGTCTTAACTAAAATGATTGCTAGTCTGCACGATGACAACATGCGTATTACTATCCCTGGTTTTTACGACAAGGTTGTTGAGCTCTCTGATGAAGACAGGGCAGAAATGGCAAAAGCACCCTTCTCTGAAAAAGCTTATTGTGAGGCCTTACAAATTGACACAACTTATGGCGAGGCAACTTACAGCACAATGGAGCGCGGCTCCATCCGACCAACACTTGATGTCAATGGCATATGGGGTGGTTATACTGGAGAAGGAGCAAAAACCGTTATTGCCTCCAAAGCGTTTGCAAAAATTTCTATGCGACTTGTACCAGATCAAGACCCTGAAGAAATCACACAATTATTCTTGAATCATTTTGAGCGCATTGCGCCCAAGGGCGTTCGGGTAAAAGTGCAACCGCACCACGGCGGCCAACCAGTAGTAACTCCAACAAACTCTCCGGCCTATGCGGCGGCCAGCAAGGCCTACGCCCACACCTTTGGAAAAAACCCAATCCCGGTTCGCAGCGGGGGCAGCATTCCAATTATTGCCATGTTTGAACAAGAATTGGGCCTGAAAACTATTTTGATGGGCTTTGGCCTTGATAGCGATGCCATTCATAGCCCCAATGAGCACTTTGGCCTATTTAATTTTTACAAAGGCATAGCAACCACCCCTTATTTTTTTAAATACTTCAGCGAGCAGCAACAATGAGAAAAATAATTTATTTGAGCCTTGTGTTTTTAGGCTTGTTTGCATGTAAGTCTATTGAGGAGCCCATAGAATATATAAGCTATGACGGCTCTTCAGTGGAGCTTTTCAGCGGACAACTGATTAAGGTGAAGGCGGGTTTTCATGTTGAAAATAAATTATGGGTGCCTCTAAAAATGAAACCAGGATCTTTTGAATTATTTATTGACCAACAAAAAATAGGCGATCTTTATATTGACTCAACCGTAAAACTCAAGGCGCATTCTCAAAGCGCACTCAAAGTACCACTGCGCATCGTTCCAGAGCCAGGATTCATTACGATTGCCTACAAAGCAACAAAAAAACCTGTGGCCAATATTAAAATAAGCGGCTACCCAAAAATAGGCACAGCCTTTGTATATAAAACCAGCCGATTTTCAATAGAACGCCAATTCGAAACCTCCCAGTTCACCCCTTATTTCCCCTCCTTCTGATGCGCTCAATTCAAGCCCCTAAAAAACTATTTTTACTCGATGCTTATGCGCTTATTTACCGTGCATATTTTGCCTTTGCAAAAAACCCGCGCATCAATTCAAAGGGAGAAAACACATCGGCGGCATTTGGGTTTACCAATGTGCTCATTGATGTACTTAAAACCGAACAGCCAACGCACATTGCCGTTGTGTTTGATCCGCCCGGAGGGTCAGCCCAGCGTCAAGAAGAATTTGTGGAATACAAGGCACAAAGAGAGGAGATGCCTGAAGACATTCGATCCATGATTCATCCGATCAAACAGATCGTAAGAGCATTTAACATCCCTATTCTCGAAGTGCCAGGTTTTGAGGCTGATGATGTGATAGGAACGGTCGCAAAATTGGCCGAACCCAGAGGATTCATCACTTACATGATGACCCCAGATAAAGATTATGCTCAACTTGTCAGCCCGCAAACATTTATTTATAAACCGGCAAGAGGGGGGAACCCACCTGAAATTTTAGGGGTAAAAGAAGTGTGCGAAAAATTTGAAATACAAAACCCGCTTCAGGTAATCGATATCTTAGGATTATGGGGCGACGCCTCAGACAATATTCCAGGAATTCCCGGGATTGGTGAAAAAACAGCGAAGTTGTTGGTAGCTAAATACGGTTCCATGGAGGCCCTTTTTGCACATAGCTATGAACTCAAAGGAAAACAAAAGGAAAATGTCGAGGCCTTTCAACAACAGGGCTTGATGTCAAAGTCGTTGGCCACCATCATCAGAGATGTGCCTGTTGAATTCGATGAGAAAGAACTTGCCGTTTGCGACCCTGACGCCGCCGCCATCAAAGAAATATTCACCGAGCTTGAATTTAGAACCTTGGCCAAACGGATCTTAGGAGAAGAGATTGTGATTACTCAACAAATGGCTAACCAAACAGAACCACAACTAGATTTGTTTGGTGTACAAAGTATGCTCGAGCCGCAAGTGGCATTGCCCACAAGTAGTTATAAAACAATCGCCACCGAGAAACCAAGCTACCACCTAATCAATACACCTGAAGAACGAAAGGAATTATTGGAGTTGCTTTTAAAGCAAAGCGAGGTGTGTTTTGATACCGAAACAAACTCCATAGATGCCTTGCACGCCGATTTAGTGGGAATGTCCTTTTGCTACAAACCAAGGGAAGCATTTTATGTCTCGGTTCCTCAGAACTTTGATCAAGCCAAGCAGATTGTCAATGAGTTTTCTGCTGTTTTTGAAGATATTTCTATTGAAAAAATCGCACACAACATCAAGTATGATTTAAAGGTCTTGCATCGCTATGGAATACAGGTCAAAGGCCCAATATTTGACACGATGATTGCCCAATATTTGATCAATCCGGAGGCCAAACAGGGCATGGATTTTTTAGCCACCTATTATTTAAACTACCAACCTATTTCCATTGAGGAATTGATCGGAAAAAAAGGAAAGAATCAAGGAAATATGGCGGATTTATCGCCAGAACAAGTAAAAGATTACGCTTGTGAAGACGCCGACATAACACTTCAACTTAAAAAAGTGTTGGCGCCAGAAATTGAAAAGCCACATTTACACCACTTGTTTTATGATGTAGAGATGCCGCTAGTCGAGGTGCTCAAAGAAATTGAGCAAGAAGGCATTGCTATTGATGTTGCCGCACTCACTAATTATGCAATTTCTTTAGAAGCAAGGCTATTGGCCTTAGATACAGAAATTAAGGATCTTGCGGGTCAAGATTTTAATATTGATTCTCCGCGTCAACTAGGAGAAATATTGTTTGAAAAACTAAAGATTTCTAGTAAAGCCAAGAAGACCAAAACGGGTCAGTACGCCACCTCTGAGGATGTGTTGCAGAAACACGAACATGACCATCCAATAATTGGGCTTATATTAGAATATAGGCAATTGCGCAAACTCAAAAGCACTTACGTGGACCCACTCCCCACCATGTGCGATCCAGTTGACGGAAGAATTCACAGTAACTTTATGCAGACAGTTACAGCCACGGGCCGCCTTAGTTCCAACAACCCGAATTTGCAAAATATTCCGGTTCGTTCGGCCAAGGGAAGAGAAATTAGACGCGCCTTCGTGCCTCGGAGCCAAGAATTTCAATTGATGGCTGTAGATTATTCGCAAATAGAACTTCGGATTATCGCAGCATTGTCTAAGGACCCAAACATGATCTCTGCCTTTAAGAGCGGCCACGACATTCATGCCGCTACCGCGGCAAAAGTTTTTAACGTGCCTTTAGAGCAAGTAACTAGAGAGCAGCGCAGCGCGGCTAAAGCGGTCAATTTTGGAATCATTTACGGGCAGTCGGCCTTTGGTTTGGCACAAAACCTGCAAATTTCAAGGACCGAAGCCAAAGGAATTATTGATGCGTATTTTGAACAATACGACACCATTAAATCCTACATGACCAATGTGATTGCCCAGGCTCGAGAGCAAGGATTTGTAGAAACGATCCTTAAACGCCGCCGATATCTGCCAGACATTCATTCGGCTAATGCTGTGGTGCGCGGTTTTGCTGAACGTAACGCGATCAACGCACCTATTCAAGGGTCGGCGGCCGATATTATTAAAATGGCCATGATCGCCGTCTATAAAGCAATGAATAAAGAGAAACTAAAATCAAAAATGATTTTACAGGTTCATGACGAATTGGTCTTTGATGTTCATCGGGACGAGCTTCAAATCATGCAGCAACTTGTCAAGACAGCAATGGAAGCTGCTGTTGAGATGGAGGTTCCTATGGAGGTAGAAATGAAAGCAGCAGAAAATTGGCTCGAGGCCCACTAACAAACTTCAGATATCTTTGTACTAGAAAAATTAATTATGGAAATACTTATCAAAGCAGCCCAACTTATTACCTCTCTGGCCATTCTGGTTACACTCCACGAATTTGGACATTTCATTCCGGCCAAATTATTTAAGACCAGAGTAGAAAAATTTTATCTTTTTTTCAATCCTTATTTTTCTTTTTTTAGATGGAAAAAGGTCAATGGTCTGCGCAAAAAATCATGGTTATCTAAATCTGCTCCTGCAGATTGGTCTGAAGACCCCAACACAACAGAGTGGGGCATAGGCTGGGTGCCACTTGGTGGATATGTTAAAATTGCAGGCATGATAGACGAGTCTATGGATACCGAGCAATTAAAAAACGAGCCCCAACCCTGGGAATTCCGAAGTAAGAAAGCGTGGCAACGACTGATTATTATGATAGGTGGCGTTACTGTCAATTTGGTATTGGGTTTCATTATTTACATTGGGGTCGTATTCACTTGGGGCCAATTAGCACTTGATCAAACCAAATTAAAAGAAGGGTTGGCCGTACACCCCTATTTGAATCAATTTGGAATTTCAAGCGGCGATAAAATCCTAGCTGTTGAATCCAAAGCACCACTCAACTTAGATGATGTCAATAAAGGAATTATATTGCGTGGAGCAAGAAATATTACACTTCAACACCCCAATGGTCAGGTTGTAAAAGTGAAATTACCCACTGATATTGATCAGCAACTTTTCGAGGCAGGGGCGTTTCCTGCCTTTGCAATGAGGGCGCATAAAATTTCAGTTGCAGAAGTGAGTAAAAATTCTCCTGCCCGCAAAGGCGGCATGCAAGAAAAGGACATGATTTTTGAGGTCAACGGCAGCCCGGTGCAGTATTACGATGAATTTCAAGCGGCGCTATTTGCCAACAAAAGCAAAAATGTTACCATTAAGGTTGCTCAAAATGGCGACTCAAAAGACACCATTACGCGTGATGTTTGGGTAAACGCCAACGGAACCATTGGGATTCTGACAAATTTGGAGTATGTTGATCGACAGGCCATCTATGATAAAAAATATGGCTTTGCCCAGAGCATTGGTATTGGTATGAATTATGGTTTCAATACGCTTTCTGACTACGTAAGTCAGTTTAAATTTATTTTTACTAAAAAAGGCGCCACACAAATAGGAGGCTTTGCTTCTATTGGCAATATGTTTCCTCCGCTTTGGGATTGGCACACCTTTTGGCTCACAACAGCACTGCTGTCTATCATTTTAGCCTTCATGAATATTTTACCCATACCCGCACTAGACGGAGGCCATGTGGTCTTTTTACTTTATGAAATGATCACTGGTAAAGAGGCGCCACAAAAGGTCTTGGAGGTAGCGCAATATATTGGTATTTTTCTTTTACTTTCTTTGATGATTTATGCCAATGGCGCCGATTTGGTGCGCTGGTTACTCAATTAACGGATTATGCAACGATATCAAAATTACATTCTCGGACAATGGGTGGACGGCACAGGAGTGGAAACCCCGCTTTTTAATGCCTTAACAGGAGCTCAGTTTGGTGAAGTATCTAGCTTAGGAATTGATTTTAGCGAGGTACTTGATTATGGCCGGAGCCATGGTTCTGCCTTAAGAAAAATGACCTTCCAAGAAAGAGGCCGCATGTTAAAGGCCTTGGCCTTATACTTATTGGAAAGAAAAGAGAAGTATTACCAAGCTTCAGCTTGGACAGGAGCAACTAAAATAGATTCTTGGATCGACATCGAAGGGGGTATCGGCAACTTGTTTGCTAACGCTAGTTTGCGCCGCCAATTTCCAGATTTGCCTTACTATGTGGACGGTGTTGCGGCGCCTCTCTCCAAAAACGGCACTTTTATAGGGCATCACATAATGGTACCTAAAGAGGGAGTGGCAATTCACATCAATGCTTTTAATTTTCCTATTTGGGGAATGCTAGAAAAAATTGCTGTTAACCTCATGGCGGGCGTACCGGCTGTAGTTAAGCCGTCCGAATACACTTGTTTCTTAACGGAAGTAATGGTTAGAGACATCATTGATTCTAAAATTTTACCAGAAGGTTCATTGCAGTTGGTGTGTGGTTTGGGTAGAGGCCTTCTGGACTCAGTAGATAGCCGAGACACAATCACATTTACAGGAAGTGCCACAACGGGGAAGCAACTGCAGTCCTTACCCCAAATAGCAGCGCAAAGCGTGAGTTTCAATTTGGAAGCAGACTCCTTGAATGCAACTATACTAGGGCAATCCGCTACCCCGGGAACAGAAGAGTTTGAGCTTTTTGTCAAGGAGTGTGTCAAAGAAATGACAGTCAAGGCTGGTCAAAAGTGTACAGCCGTCCGTCGAATTATGGTTCCAGAAAGTCTACTAGATGACGTTCAGAGCGCAATAGTTGCTCGATTGGCCGGCATTAAACTAGGCGACCCATCTATTGAAGGAGTTCGCATGGGGGCCTTGGCTACTAAGTTGCAGGTGGAGCGTGTTGGTGCAAGTGTGGCAGAGTTAGCAAAAAGTCAGCAAATAGTATTTGGCGATCTAGTTGATTTTGAGGTGCTCGGCGCTAGCAAAGTCGACGGCGCTTTTTATCCTCCGGTTTTATTTCGCAACGAAAATCCATTTGAAGCAAGAGCTGTACACGAAATTGAAGCTTTTGGCCCCGTTGCTACTATAATGCCATACAAAGACATGCCCCAAGCCATAGAATTGGCAAAAATGGGTAAGGGATCTTTGGTGTCCTCTATTGTGACGCCTAATAACAATGAAGCTATAGAATATGTGATGGGAGCCGCAAGTATGCATGGCCGCATTTTAGTACTCAATAAAGATTGTGCCAAAGAGAGCACAGGTCATGGTTCTCCGATGCCTCTATTAACACACGGAGGCCCAGGCCGCGCAGGTGGGGGTGAGGAAATGGGTGGCAAACGCGGGGTCTTACATTACTTGCAACGCACAGCAATTCAAGGTCACCCCTCAACGATTACCGCCATCACCCAACAGTTTCAGGTTGGCGCAGCTATGCCAGAGGCAGAGCCGCATGTTTTTAGAAAGCATTTTGAGCAGCTCGTTGTGGGTGAAACAGTATTTACTCATAAGCATACTGTTACTGATGCTGACATCGTAAATTTTGCTAACGTGTCGGGCGATAATTTTTATGCCCATATGGACGCCACTTCTTTAGAGGGAACAATTTTTGAGCGCCGTGTAGCCCATGGATATTTTATATTGTCCAAAGCTGCTGGTCTTTTCGTGGACCCTAAAAAGGGACCTGTTCTGCTAAATTATGGCATAGAAGAGGCGCGCTTTACCAAGCCTGTTTATCCTGGAGCAACCATTGGGGTTCGTTTTACTGTTAAAGAAAAAGTTGATCAAGAAAAACGCAGCCCAGACGACATAGCAAAAGGAATCGTAAAGTTTCTTGTAGACGTATATGATGAAACCGGAGAAACTGTGGCCCTTGCCACCATTCTTACCATGGTAAAAAAACTCAACCAAGAAGAATAAAATTAATGCACTACTTTTTTGGGTCGTCAAACTCAACTTCGAGTTTGTCCATGTCGTAGTCAGTATCTTCGTAATAATTATCAAAGAAGGGCTCTTGCAAAGATTTGATATTTATCTGCCTTTCTAATGTTAGTAACAATGAAGGAAGAATGATGAGGTTGGTAATGGTACCCACAAAGATGGTTATAGACACCAACAATCCAAGGGCTTGTGTTCCGCCAAATTGAGAAAATGAGAACATCATAAATCCACAAAGCAACACAATTGAGGTATAAACAATCCCCAAGCCTGTTTCTCTTAAGGAATGTAAAATAGCAAATCGGGTATCCCAGGAGTGGAGTTTTAATTCGTTTCGGTATTTGCCTAGGAATAATATGGCGTTATCGACCGTAATGCCCAGGGCTATACCAAAAACAAGTATCGTAGAAGGTTTAAGTGGAATTTGAAGATAACCCATCATGCCCGCCGTAAAAAGCAAAGGAATTACATTTGGTATCATTGAAACAATGATAATTCTTATAGACCGGAATAAAAATCCAATCATAATGGCAATCGATACTATGGCAAAAACCAAGCTTTGCAATAAATTGGTAAATAAGTACTTGGTGCCTTCAGTTTGTACTACTTTGATCCCTGTAAAAACAGGTTCAAAATAAGACTTGTTGATTGCGCTTCTTAGTTTTTTATCAAAACCTGGTTTTTTAGCATAAGTTTTAACTAGGCTTGGATCGAGGTCAAATGCCATTTGTTTGTCTTCATTTCCTGCGGCAAGATTACTGCATAAATCATTGAAAACGTCCGAATGGTCATACATTAAACTATCCAGTATATCCACCTGTCCTTTAGTTATTTTTCCGTATAATCGTTCGATTTGTGGTTTGTCTGGATTGAGAATTTCTTCGATTTTTTGCTTGTGATGATCCAGCGCTGGGGCGACCTTATCCACGCTCAAATCTTTCATTTGCATGCGAATTCGAAGTGTGGTATGCGCGGTGTCTACTAGGCTTTTTAATGTTACTGCACCACCATTAAGGCTGCTTAAATCAAGTTTATCAATGTATTTTTTGAGGCGAAGTTTGTCGCGGTTAGAAATAATTGTGAATTTATTTTCATCGCCCCCATGATAGGCCATGTTAATGGACTTGATCAAGTCAATATAAGAGATGCTTTTTGAGAAGAGCGTATCTTGACTGAAGCTTTCTTGAATTGCTTCAATCTTTCGCATGGTATTGATGTTGAACAGGCGGCCTTTCTCCTTATAGTCTATGGTAATTTCAAACGGAATTGACCCTCCAAAATTCTTTTCTATAAATTTGATATCAAGTAGAATTGGATCGTCTTTTGGTAGGTCGCTGGTGATGTTACCCGTGGAGTAAATTTTGGTCATGCCATAAAGGCTAAAGAGCACCAACACAACAGCACTGATATAAACGACAGGCCTGTATTTGGTCACAATTTTAACCGATAGGTCTAAAAACCATTGAGAAGATTGCCTAGTGAGGTGATGTAAATGTCGTGGCTTAGGGTCTCCAACAAAAGAGGTGAAAATGGGTAAAATGGTCAATGACAGGGCGAAAACCACCATGATATTCCAGCTCGAGATTAAGCCAAATTCAGCAAGTTTATCAGAGCTAGTAAAGGTTACAAAACCTACTGCGGTAGTAACGTTGGTTAAAAAAGTGACAGAACCAACACGCTTGATCATTACAAATAGCGCCTTCATGTTGCTATTTAATCGTATATATTCCTGATGATATCTTGTAAATAAAAATACACAATTAGGCACGCCAATAACAATCAACAAAGGCGGCACAAGCGCCATAATGATGGACAGGGTGTAGCCCATAAACGCAATGCTACCCAAGGCCCAAATCACTGAAATAAAAACAATCGTATTGCTGATCATCATTATTTTAAAGGACCTAAATATGAGATACATTAAAAGTGAGGAAGCTAGAATAGATAGCGCCAAAAAGATATACATTTCAGACACGATTCTTTTGGCAACAACCACTCGAATGTGCGGCAACCCAGCAAAATAGAGCTTGCCAAAATGCTTGTCATAGGATTTTGCAAGTTCTTCTATTTCCAAGACCACCTTGGATTTTTTAGGGTTCGATAATACTTTTTCATCGATGCCAATCATTAGCAATGAGACATTGCTTACATCGTTGTATAACAGTCCTCGATAAATAGGGTTTTTTCTAACGTCTTCTTTGATTTCCCCTATGGACTTGTCTCTAAAAGTGGTGTCTGAAAAAATACGATGAATTTCAAATTCATTTTTGGCAATATTGTTGGTCATGCCAAAAAGTGTGGCTTCGGACACCACATTATTCACCCCATTGATTTTCAAAATTCTATACCCGAGTTCACGCCATTTTTTAAAATTAGATTCGGTATACAGGCTTTTGGTCTGAACTGCAATCACCAAGGTGGATCCATCTTCCCCGAATTGGAGCTTGAAGTTTTCGTAATCCATCTGGATTGGGTCGTCTTTGGGCAAAGTATTGCCCACCCTGTTGTCTACTTTAAGGGCGGTTGCGGCAAAATAACCAAAGAAAACAGTAATAATGGCTATAATGGCAAGTATAAACAAGCGATTACGCAATATAAAACTGGCTATTCTACTCCACATAAAATTAAATGTACAAAAAAGTAAGCGGTGAAGTTACAAATTATTGTACAATAATGCAGTCATTAGCCCTTATTCTGAAAGGTCAAAATTATCAAAGTTGCATCTTGAAGCCCAATATAAAAGCTCGGGGCATGGCAGGCCTATATCCCTGTGGCAGATTGGCAACAGCATTTTGATTGTTGGCCATGTTTTGCACACTCAAGTAGGTCTTCCACGTCGCATTGAGCTGATATTGAACGGATAAGTCAAGCAACAAATAAGCAGGGATGCAATTCACAGATGAATAAGGCTGGTTCAGGGTGGGCACAACTAGGGCGCCTTGACTTGGTTTGATTCTTGTGGCGCTTACATAGTTTGCACTCAACAGGGCACAACAGTTCTTGGTCTCTACGCCGGCGCTCATGCCCAAAAGATGAGGAGCAATAAAAGGAATTTGATCACCGGTGTTTATAATTCCGCTCCCCCAATCACCACCCCCGTTAATAAAGGTCTCGGAAAAGAGGGCTTGAGTATAAGTATAATTGGCCTTGATTGGTATAGAGACCGTAAGGAGTTGTATTTGTTTTTGCAAGCTCAATTCAAACCCTTGTATGTTTGCTTGCCCCGCATTGAATTGCTCGCCACTACCTGCGCCTCCGCCAGATATATTGTCGGAGCCAAGTAAATTCTGATAAGCACTTCTAAAAATAACGGCTTGAATTTGGTTTCTTTTTGTACAATATCTATAACCGAATTCATAATTGATTGCTTTTTCGGCTCTTGCTTGGTTTGCCTGGTTTGCACTTGGCATACCAGGAGGAGAAAAACCCTTGTGTGCGCCTACAAACAACAGTTGCTCAGCATTGATTCCATAATCCAAAGATACTCCAGGCAACCATTCAAAAATGTTGTTTTGGGCGGTAGTTTTACTTGAGCCAGACCTTGAAAAATCATTGTTTCCAAAATTTTCCATGTTTAATATGATTTGTTCATTTCTTACACCTGCGCTTAACCCCCATTTTTGCCACTCGAATTTGTAATTCACAAATGAGGCAAATGACAAACCAGATCGGATTTGATTTTCTTGATTGCCTTGTTCGCCCCCATCTGTTAATAACATGATTGCGTTATTCATATAATAGGTGCTTTGAGTACCATATCTACTAGCTAAATCTTGATGTAACCGGAACCCTAACTCAAGTTTATTTAAAACCGCGCCTGTTTTGAACTCATAGTTGGCATAGGTCTGAATGCCTCTAGTGAAATAGGTGCGCGCAGCACTTCGAAAAACCACTTCTCCATCTGCTTGTCCAACCATGATATTATAGGCATCAATTTCAGTAAGGGGGTCAGCAAGTATGGCATTGATACTTTTTGTGCCAAAACTATATGCGCGCCCCCAATCACGAAAGGTTTTTGTAAGATATGCGCTGCTGCTGATCTGTAAATTTTTTAGCGGCCTAAGCACATGTTGCAAAATCAAGTGATTGTGCCATAAGTTCAATTGGTCTTTTTGCGTGCCAGCATATCTTCTCAAGGGGTTGGCGATAAAATCACTGTAGGTTAGGCCAAGATAGGTTTCATTGGACTGTTCTTCGGTATGGAGAATTTTAAGTTGAAGGCTTTGTTGAACTTTTGCTTTACTGGCGCTCTGCCAGCGTATTTTACCAAGATAATCCCGACGATCAAACCCTGTATTGCCCCCACCGTCAAGCTGCTTGAAGCCAGTTGCAGCAACCCTGTTCAACTCAAATAAATAGCTCAATTGCCCCTTGGTTTCTCCAACCCAAAAACGTTCTTGATTCATACCAAAGCTTCCATAACTTCCCTGCCCGAATGCGCTGAATTGTAAAGGAATCTTTGTTGAATGTAAATTCAAAGCCCCCCCAATGGTATATGGGCCATGTTTAATTTGGCTGCTACCCTTGAGCACTTCAAGACTTGCTATGCGCGCAAAAGTAGGGAAGTAGTAAGCTGATGGGTCAGCATAAGGAGCGGGCGCTATGAGGATGCCGTCTTCCATAAGTGTAATTTTCGCACTGCGATTAACGGGTGTGCCACGCATGCCAATATTTGGCCTTAATCCAAAGCCCTCTTCATCTCGAATTTGTACTCCTGGCACGCTGCGCAGCACTTTATTGATGTCGTTTTGATTGAGTTTTTCTAATTGTGCAGGACTAATTCTTGTTGCCGATCCACCAATAAAATTAGTTTGTAAGCCGATAATCGAAACCGACTGGGTTTCTATCGTTCGAAGAGAGTCGGCGGTGGGAAATTCTTGCGCACCAAGGTAAAAAACTGAAAATAGACAAAGAAAAAAGAAAAGACGCATCCTTATTTAGATTAAATATAAATAACAATGCAAAAGTAAGGCGTGCAAAAGAAAAGGAAAATACCATTTTGATGGTATTTTCAATCAAAAAGAAAAGAAAGTCGGGATGACAGGACTTGAACCTGCGACTTCTCGCCCCCCAGACGAGTACTCTACCAACTGAGCTACATCCCGAATTAAAAAAACCTAGAAACGTTTAGGTAAAAACAAAGATAAGCATCAATTTTTGATGCATCGCACAGAGAAACCACCAGATTTATAGTACGCACCTAACAGAGGGTCAAGTTGTTTTTTCTTGAGGTCAAAAGTATAGGCGCTATAAGCAGTGGCGGTGTCGGAGCTCCAATAGCAGGCATAATCATCTTTACCAGCAAAGATCCCGCTTTCTTTGCGGTATCCTGAGCCATAGGCGTGAAAATGAAGCGCATCAGCATCTGGATAATTACCTATAAAGGAGTTGTGTTGCAAGGCCAATGCATCTTTGTCTAGTTTTGTTAAGTCTGAGATAAGCTCAAAATAGTTTGAATTGGCGGCAATTTTCCATCCTTTGGGGGCTAATCCCCTAGGGTCATTTACCGCATACCAATTATATAGTTTCCCAAATTGTTGGCCAAGCTTTGGGTCGTTGTTGTAATAACACCAAGCCGGAGTACAGGTATTACCTGCTTTTTTCCATTCCTCTTTGGTTTTGGCTTGCCAAATGGGGTCTCCGTTTTTAAAATGAGGTTCGTTTAAGTTTTGAGCCATCCAAATTTGCTTTCCTATTTGGCATGATTCATAAGCCAGGCTGGGCTCAACTTCTTTGAATACCACAGGCTTTTTGGTTTTGCGCTTCTTTTCAACAGCCGGAGTGCTGCAAGCACAAACGAAACAACAAAATAGGAGAAGCAGGGAAAAAATTCGCATGCCTAAAATTAGACATTTCATGGTTAAAACTTGAATAGCTTGAAAACAAAAAACCCTCAATTCGTTTAGAATTAAGGGTTTTTCTCACAATATTGTACTCGAGGCGGGACTTGAACCCGCACGGGCAAATGCCCACAGGATTTTAAGTCCGGCGTGTCTACCGATTCCACCACTCGAGCTCAAAAGAGCGAGAAACGGGATTCGAACCCGCGA